>UMBK01043054.1_pt1 | contig 107009 bp, 111 predicted proteins | sample 1963941 | NCBI WGS metagenome assembly UMBK01 (sample SAMEA4835939, study PRJEB28245) | human gut metagenome | biome: gut microbiome; material: fecal sample | place: Denmark | collected 2008 | reverse complement strand
GTTTTCACAGCAGAATAAAAGACTGGCAAAATATTTTCCGGATAGCTCATGACTGACCGTTACAGATTTTAATTTCCATTCTTCCGGTATCGGACGATGGAGCTTTATCCTGACAGCTGACATCTTAGGCAGTTTCAAACGTTTTCCTTCCAGAAAGACATTTCTGTTTACTACATTTGTCGTATAAGATCTTTTCGATGACTTCTTTGATTTGAAGCATGGAAAACCTGTAGATGGTTCTCGAAAAAATTTACGGAAAGCACTTTCCAGATGCATCTGTACATTTGCTAATGCAAGAGAATCCACTTCTTTCAGCCAGGGATATTCTTTCTTATATCTGGCAGGCGTATTCCTCAGCATCTTTTTTTCTTTTGTATAATATTCTACCTTATCCGCGAGCATACAGTTATATATAAATCGGCTGCATCCAATTGTTTTTTCTATCTGAATTCTCTGGTTTGTATCTGGATAGATCCTTATTTTTATTGCCCGGTTTATTTTTCTCACCTTGTTCCTATTTGTTATCAATAGTTTACAGCTTCCTATTTTGAACATTCTGTTCTTTTTTAATTATAATACAAGCTCACTATCAGAACAAGTGTTTTTCTGTTTTTTAGAAATTATCTTGAGCCAATATGCTCAGATTCGCAATTTATCTCACTACCTGAAGAGGTAGGAGAATTCTTGCTAGGATTTGTTAAAATTGTCTTTTACGGTAATCTGAAACGTAGCAACATAGATTGCAATTACCAGAAAAATTGAAATGATATTCAAAATTGCTTCTCCCTTTTTGCTTGTAATATCTGCTAGTACTTTATCTGTCCAGGTATTAATGCCACCTCAATCAAAACAAGACCAACAATTAATGATGTAAAAAATATATTTTTCATCAGAAAATAAACATTTGTGTTTTCTCCCTTTTCTAATCACGTTAGTGTTTTTGATATGTCTATAGATTAGCAGATGGATAGTCATAGTCGGGTTTTACTTTTTTTTATAAATTTTGAGAACTTTTGGAACTGCAATCTGAATTATACAGCAGGAATTTATATAACATATAGCAAAAGGGAGAATACCTGCTGAAGTCATTCTCCCTTTATTTATCAGTCAGCACAAACACATTCTTCCCACACATTTTTATTTGCATTCCAGATCTCATCAAATTGTTCTTCCGGAACCGGAACTGTATCTCTACCTACCTCTATAGTAAGACTGGGAATTCCTTTCTGGCTGATTGCCCAGTCTTTATAACCGGCAGGGTCAAGAGACTGATAATCTGCATCCATGACATATCCGGTTAATGCTGAAATCCGCTCTCCGAATGCCTTCGTATCTTCATAAAGCTGTCCTTCCTGTCCGAAATACCAGTAAATTACATTTCCCTGTGCATGATAACTTACTGTTCTGGCAAAATTCTGTTCTTCAGTAAGTGTGATCATTGCATCTGTCTCTTTCTCACTTCCAGGATATGGTCCCTTATAATGTGACGAAGAGGGATGTCCGACAGGATCTGCATAAGAATCCCACAGTGCATCAAAATTACGGTTAAGATCAATTCCGCATCCATTTGATTTCCAGTTTATCAGATAATCTCCCTGCGCTTCCTGTCCATCAAGTGCTGCAATACCTGTCACTTTTGTTCTCATCTCTTCTGTCTGAAGTCCTGAAAGCCCCTTCTGACTTATAGCAACACCATCCGGATTTACCATAGGCATAACATGGATCTGGCAGTTTTCCCACATTTCTTTGTATAGAACTTCATTACAGGATTTCTCATCTACATTTTGTAAGTCAGATAATTGTTCATAATCATCGTTATTTGCAATATGCTCCAGGAAAGCTTCTGCCTGTTTCATTACAAGCTGACATGTTATATATTCTCTTGCGTGAATACCGGCATTAATAAAAATCTTCTTTTCCGCATTTGTATCTCCTATAACCAGATCATATAATTCCCGGCCATCTGCACTCTGTCCAAGAGAACTGATCTGAATATATGCCCCGTATTTTTCCTGGAGCTTTTCAATATCATCTTGCATATTTTCATAAGTATATTGCTCGAGATACTGATCTGCGTAAAAATCCCCTTGCATTTCATCTTCTGCCATACATGGTTTCAGCGAAATTTCTGATACCAAAGCCATAGCGCTTAAAGCCAATATATATGCTTTTATTTTCATACTTTTAATCTCTTTTATACTCCCCCGGTGAATATTCCTTCCCAAACATATTTATTATATTCTTACATATCATCGAACTATCTTCTTACTGAAAATCCAAATAATCCGCAAGCGCATATCCATGATTTCCCATATAATAAATTTCATAAAAACCATTTCCGGCACTTGCTACAAAGCTGACTGTCGAACCAAGTGGAATCTGGCAGATTTCGCCTGAATCTACATCCGGAGCCGGACGAAGTGTAATGCTTTCTTTGCAGTTTACTACACGACAGGTATCATAAGCAGAACTATTTCCTGCGGATGACAGATAATTTGCCAATGCATATCCATTATTTCCATTATATGAAATATAATAAAATCCATTGGAAGCTGTACTGATATAAGACACTGCCGAGCCCAATGGAATCTGACAGATCTCACTTGCAGAAGTACTTGGATTCGTTCTCAGCGTAATGCTCTGCTTGCAATTTACAACATAATATGTCGGATAAGTTGATGAATAGCCGGAAGTCACATTACCGGATGATTTATATATAGATAAATAAGATGCCAGTCCATATCCTGTACTTCCATTATAAATAATTTTATAAAAACCATTCTGAGCTGTCTCGATATAACTTACTGCTGAGCCAAGTGGAATCTGGCAGATTTCACTGGCAGAAGTACTTGGACTTGTCCGTAATGTAATGCTCTGCTTGCAATTTACAACATAGTATGTCGGATACATGATCGTAGAGGGCTGTGATGAAGAGCTATAATAAGAATCTGCCGGTTTATCTGTTGATAAATATGCTGCAAGTCCATATCCTGTTGCTCCATTGTAAACAATTTTATAAAAACCATTCTGAGCTGATTCAATATAACTTACTGCTGAACCATAAGGAATCTGACAAAGCTCACCCGATGATACATCCGGCTGAGGCCGTAATGTAATGCTCTCTTTGCAATTTACTACATAATATGTCTCATACTTTGGATAACTCTTCTGTGTTTCAGTTGATGTCTTTGCAGCTGCTGAAACAGGAACCGAAACAGTCATTCCAACAGCCAGACATAATGTTAAACAGCAACTTAAAAAAGCATTTTTTCTTCTCATATTTACACTCTCCTTCTCTTCTCAGTTTTTCAACTGTATCTTATACAAAGTATATCATTGTAATCAGCTTCATACAAGTTACTGTTGTAAAACACCTCTGTTTTTTAAGCGAAATAATTACGAATCTTCATCCTTCTTTACTCTCACATATCTCATCAAATTCCTCAAGAGATATCGGGGTTTTATCTCTCAGCTCATTGCCATAATGACTGACTTCCACACCTTTCACTTCTTTTTCCGTATACACAAAAGTCTGTTCTTCCTTGGACCTCCATACTACACTGCCTCCATCTTCCAGTTTTCCGATCATATAAAACTGTGCCACCGTCGGATCACTGATCGCGCTCACAGAAATCTCCGTGCTGGACACGATGTTAAAAATATCTCTGACTCCGTAATCATCCGGAAGTTCAACAACTATGCAGTCATCTTCCTTATCTGAAACAACAGTCCCGCTTTTTCCACATCCTGTCATCAGTGTCGCTGTAATACCCAAACATAAAATCCCTGCAAAAATCTGTGTTTTCTTCATATTTTTTTCCTCCCACCTGTTGGTATTTTTTTGAAGTGACTATAGATTACCAGATGAGAGGAACCAGCCGGGTTTTACTTTTTTTGTGTTTTGATTAGAAAAAAATATAACTGACCCGTAATGTTTAGATTAAATTAACTACCCCGGTGCAAGCACTCAAGTTCTGTGCTCGGTTCCTACGTCACCGCTCACAGAACTTGCCATTTCTACTTGTTATCACAAGTAGAAATGCGGGGTATAGAAGTTACTTTGTCTCTACCTCTACATATAATCGAATATGTTTAATTGTCCTTCTATTCCTGTATTTCTAAATAGTTTCTTATACTCATTTCCTTGATTCTTTACATAATTTGCTATTACATCCTCATTCCCATGCTCACTTACTGTTGCCACATAATATCCTGATGACCAAAAATTTCCTCCCCATAGTTTTTTCTTTACTTCCGGGCATCTTGCGAAGATTTCTTTGGCCGTAATGCTCTTGACAATTTTTACGATTTGAGTCGGGCTATAACTTGGCACCGCCTGAATCAGAAAATGTACATGATCTTTATCTGTCCCTATTTCTAAAAAATATAAGTCATATCTTTTACTGATTTCTATACATATTTCCTTTATCGCTTGATCCACTTCATCCGTTACTACTACTCTCCGATATTTTGTTGGAAATACAAAATGATACATAAGCTTTGATACGTTGTGCGATTTGTGTATATTCTCACTCATCTACAACTTCTCCTTTCCGCTTACATTTTATCACCTTTTAGAGCTGTAGTTAAGCAAGTTACGATGCAAGCATCGGGGAATGTACCCTCCTATGATTCAATTGTTTTTATATTCCCCATGTTAATTGTATCAAAAAGATAGTCACCATTTTCATTAACACATTTCCAACTACGATCCAGCGGGATATCAGAAAACTCTCTCGCTGTTTGAAGTCTGCCTGCCGCAGTTCTCATCAATGCCCCGGCAGTTTCATCCAAAATATAAGCAACTCCATCTTTATAAAAAGTAATAGTTGCATAACCTTTTTCAAATGCGCTGAATATCTTTTCTTCCCTGGTATTATAAACTATAGCTTCCAGATGTGTTCCTTCCTGATTTTCTGATGAGATATTCTGTTCAACTATTAATTTTCCTTCCGAAAAATCATATCTGGTACCTTGAATTGGTTCTCCTATAATATTCCACGATGTGTCAAAAAGCGCTACATAATCTTTTTCATCATTTCCTCTTAAAGGAAGTGCAACGCAGCCATCTTCAAATACCAAATTGTCCGGTAAAGCAGCCATTCTGATTTTTTCAGCATATTCATTATCCATTACTTTAAATTCACCTGACGAAACATTATAAGAAACCAAGTGATCTCCATAGTTCTCCAATATACAATATCCCTCATTTATATAATTATCACTTCCCCAGTTCCATCCTAAATCTCCGGTTATAGCTATTTCATTCAAATTTCCCATTATATCCATTAAAATCATCTTCGATCTATAACCTGTAACATTCGGATCTTCATAATCAAATCCCAAAACCGCTGTATCTTCATAAAAGTAAACATTATCATCCGATGAAGTAGTTTTCTCTACCCATTTGTTGCCCTGTGTACAATAATACATTCGAACCCAGTTTCCATCATTGTTCAGATTTCCATAACTCCATACACCTTTTCCGCAATATGTAATTTCGTTAACAGGGTCTGTACCTTCTATGGAAAATTCTGTAATTTCATTTCCACTTTCATCATATAATTTATATACATATCCTGCACTGTCAAAATTCGAATTATATTCTTCTATCCAAATTTGTCCTCCATCATATGCTTTCGCTTTAATATTATCAGATATATCATATTTATTTATTATGTTTCCATTTAAATCAATCTGATAAACAGCATTTTCTGTTTCTATAAAAGAATATTCATTTGAAAAAGGTGAAATATTTGATATCTCAGATTCATTCACAAAAAAGAGAGCATTACCTTCCTTGTCAATACATGCATAACCCGAACCCAAGTCATCTGCATCTCCCTGTATCCATTCCACACCTTCATTAAATCTGTAATTTATCCTGACATTAAAAGATGTCTCCGCTACGTTTTCTGTATTATTTTCTGTATTAGTTACAGTATTCTCACTCGAACTGCTCTCTGTTGCTGTCTCTTCCTCTCTTTCTCCATTCTTCACATTTCTATTATTTGAGCATCCCGTTATCATAAATGCAGAGCAAATTAAAGTTATTATTATAAAACAATATTTTTTCTTGTGCATTTTCTTTCTCACCTTTCTCCATAAATATCCATCAATACAATAACTGATTTTTAGCATCAATCGTCTATATCATTTTTATTGTTCACAGTCTCTTATCTTTTTCTGCGTCCTAAAAATGTTCCAGCAAAAATAACACCACATACTCCTCCAAGGCCATAAAAAATAGTAGCTCCTCTGCTGAAATCATTCTCTCTTTTTTGATTTCCTCCTAATACTCCACTATGTATAGAATTATATTTTCCATCTACAACATAGCCCGTTGAATACGGTACTCCGTGCTGAGACTCTGCACCATAATCATATGCTTTACCCATAAAAAGGAAAAAAATCACTCCCAACATAGTTAATATTCTTACTACTTTCTTACTCATTTTGCTCTCTCCTTTTATTTCCTTTAAAATAGCCAATGGGACGGAGAAATATGGCTTGAGCACCAGAAAACACCGTCCCATTTCTGTTTTATTTCTCATCCCCAGCTTCCAAACTGATGAGTATTTTGATTTCTCATTCCTTCTCTTTGAAATGCTTCAATAGTCATTCCTTTATATCTGAGGATACCAACATCGCCAGCTGAGAAAATCATCTTATGTGCATTAAGATTTCTAAGTTTTAAACGTTCTCCATTTTCAAATTCAACAACATACCATTCAATCTCTCCAAGGCTGTATATTTTTTCCAAAATTTTAACTCTTCTTGTAATTAAAGGTTTATTATTATCCATTCTTTTCACAAAATAAACCGCTACCCATGCCAAAATTGCCATAGCTATTAATATTCCAAATAAAACTGGAAATAAAGCTATAAGATCATCCATATTATATCTGCTAACTCTAATCGTCATTTTTCCACCTCACACTCTTTCTCTTTAGAAAATATTAATATATTATTTTTATATGCAATCACGTGTTCTTCCGATTACCAGATGGGGATCTTATATCAGGATTCGGAAATTTTACAGGCGTTGTGGAATCTTTTCCGCTCCCATCAGGATCTCTGCCAGCCTGTATTCCAGACATTTCCTATTGTCGCAGATGATCTGCCGTCCCTTTTTCAGTTTGTTGCAAACACAAGGGCTTCTGCCGATGTGACAATCTTTATCCAGCCTGAAGCATGTATTTTACCATTTCTGCGAAGAGATCTGCTGAAAGAGATTTTTAATTACAATATTCCCGGAGCAGATGCTGTTATCTCTATGGCAGATGCTTTATTTATCGATAATATGCAGCGGATCAAAGATGAAAAATTCATCATATACTTTACAGAATATGGTATGACACGCTTTCTGCAGGATGGATTATTCGAAGAAATCCCATCCACGTTTTACCATCCTCTGACTGTGAAACAGCGTATCCGTATCCTTCATGAAATCGCTCAGTGCTGTCAGAAGGGTGCTTATCGGATCCTGAAAAAACCTTTGAATCATCTGTCTGAAAATCTTCGAATGGCTCTTTGTGGAAATACGTGTTCCCTTACCTATCAGACAAATGCCGGAGAGCATATGTGCTTTGCGATCACTGAACCGTTTATCCTTCAGATTTTTCAGGATTTCCTGACAAATATGGACCCGGATGTTTATTACACACCGGAAGAATCTGCTGCGATCATTAACCGTATGATCCGGCAATTGGAAGCAAAGTAATATATGAGGAAACAAAAAGAATGCCGGTCCAGAAAAGAAGCGATCACCGGTGAAAAGCCAATGGCCGCCAGGGAACGGACCGAAAGCAGAAATCCGATCTGTCCGTCTCCCATTCCCTTCTGTCTTAAGATCGGTACCAGAAATACCGTAGACGCCGCCCATAAGATCCAGTAAAGGCTGCAGATGATCCCAAACCGCAGATTCAGCCCTGTTTCTTCTTTTTTCATATGTACAAATCCCCCGTTTTACATAATCGGGCAGTGAATATAACACCTCTGTATTCGCTGCCCTTTATAAATATTTTGTATAAATTGTACTATTATTCTCTGTTTTTCACAAGTTTATTGTTATATTTTCCCATCCATGCATTTTTTATCTAACAAAAAAATCTGTTCTACATGATCTCTCAGTAAAACAGATTTTTCTTCAACTATATAAATATCCATAACAGATAAATTATCTTATTGCATCCTTCATCTCTTTCACATACGCCTTCACCTTCGACACGCAGTCTTTGCCGTAGGCTCCGCAGAGCTTCACAATAGCTGATCCAACAATAGCACCATCGGACTGATCGGCCATTTTTTTTGCCTGCTCCGGAGTGGAAATTCCGAATCCTACTGCACATGGAATGTCTTTCTGGGATTTTACCAGTTTTACCATGGCCCCGATGTCGGTTGTGATGTTGGTTCGCATTCCTGTAACTCCAAGCGAAGATACGCAGTACACAAAACCTTCTGCCTCTTTGGCGATCATGGCAATTCGTTCATGGGAGGTCGGCGCGATCAGGGAGATCAGATCCAGGCCGTACTGTTTGCAGACAGCGTCGAACTCTTCTTTTTCTTCGAACGGAACATCAGGAAGGATCAGCCCGTCCATTCCAATCTCTGCTGCTTTTTTGATAAAGCGTTCCGTTCCATAAGAAAATACTACGTTGGCATAGGTCATAAACACCATGGGAATTTTTGTATTTTTACGGATTTTTTCTACCATTGCAAAAATTTTATCTGTAGTGACTCCGCCGGACAGTGCCCGGACATTGGCTTCCTGGATCACCGGTCCCTCTGCGGTAGGGTCTGAAAACGGAATTCCAAGCTCGATCAGGTCTGCGCCTGCTTCTTCCATTGCATATACCAGCTGCTCGGTAACCTCCAGTGACGGATCTCCGCAGGTTACAAAAGGAATAAATGCCTTTCCGTTTGCAAAAGCTTCTGTAATTCTCTTATTCATGAATATCCTCCCCTCTGTAGCGGGCGATTGCCGCACAGTCTTTATCTCCACGTCCTGAAATGGTAACTACCATGATCTTGTCTTTTCCAAGTGTTGGCGCGATCTTTTTCGCATAGGCTACTGCATGAGCACTTTCAATTGCCGGAATAATTCCTTCTGTTCTGGAAAGATACTCAAATGCATCTACTGCCTCATCATCGGTTACCGGCACATATTCTGCTCTTCCGATGTCATAAAGGTGTGCATGCTCCGGTCCTACGCCCGGGTAATCCAGACCTGCGGAGATGGAGTATACCGGTGCGATCTGTCCGTACTCATCCTGGCAGAAATAGGATTTCATACCATGGAAGATTCCCAGACGGCCGGTTGCGATGGTTGCTGCAGTCTCTGCAGTATTCACACCGCGGCCTGCTGCCTCACATCCGATCAGACGGACATCTTTGTCATCAATAAAATTATAAAAAGTTCCGATGGCATTGGAGCCGCCGCCTACGCAGGCCAGGACAACATCCGGAAGTCTGCCCTCTTTTTCCAGCATCTGCTCTTTGATCTCCTTGGAAATAACTGCCTGGAAATCACGGACAATAGTCGGGAACGGATGGGGGCCCATAACAGATCCCAGTACATAGTGGGTGTCTGCGATACGGTTTGTCCACTCACGCATAGTCTCGGAAACGGCATCTTTTAAAGTTGCGGTTCCGCTTGTGACTGCATGGACTTTCGCTCCGAGGAGACGCATTTTGTATACATTCAGGGCCTGACGCTCGGTATCCTCTTTTCCCATGAAGACTTCACATTCCATGCCCATCAGCGCTGCTGCGGTTGCAGTTGCCACGCCGTGCTGACCTGCACCGGTCTCTGCAATGACACGGGTCTTTCCCATTTTTTTTGCCAGAAGCACCTGACCTAATACATTATTGATCTTGTGTGCACCTGTGTGGTTCAGATCCTCACGTTTCAGATAGATTTTGGCTCCGCCCAGATCTTCGGTCATGTGTGCCGCATAGTAAAGACGGGAAGGTCTTCCTGCGTATTCATTGAGAAGCTCTGTGAGCTCGCGGTTGAATTCCGGGTCGTTTTTGTAATGGTTGTATGCTTCCTCAAGCTCCAGAACGGCGTTCATCAGTGTTTCCGGGATGTACTGTCCGCCATGGATGCCGAATCTTCCTTTTGACATGTTAAAAATCCTCCTTTATGTTCCTCACGGTCTGTACCGCTTTCACTATTTTATCCGGGTCTTTGTGCCCATCGGTTTCTACACTGCTGCTTAAGTCCACAGCCCAGGGATGAAGCATTTTTATGGCTGTTTCCAAATTATCACACCCAAGGCCTCCGGCCAGAAACCAGGGACGTTTTATGGACGGTACCAGGCTCCAGTCAAAGGTCTCACCGGTGCCCCCGGCTCCCTGATCCAGAAGAATGTAATCTACTTCCGAACGGATCGCCCGCTTTACATCTTCTTCTGTTTTTATGGAAAAAGCTTTTATCAGAAGCTGGTCTGTCATAATCTTAAGCTGTCTGATATAATCTTCGTTTTCCTGTCCGTGAAGCTGTGCCAGGGAAATGGTTCCTTCGTTTAAAAGCTGTGCGGGAAGTTCCACCGGTGCATTGACGAATACGCCTACCGGCAAAATACTCTCATCCAGCTTTTCCCGGAGAGTTCGTAACTGAGCTCCTGTGACATTTCTTCTGCTTTTTGGAAATTCTACAATGAATCCACAAAAGTCTGGTTTTGCTTCATTAACTGCCTGAATGTCCTCCAGGCGGGTAAGGCCGCAGATCTTGATCCTGGTTCTGACCGGCTTCTCCTGCTGTTTCCGATCCGCACAGCCTCTTTCCTGTCGTATGGTGTTGTTCTGTTCTGTTTTCATCTCAGTGCTCCGCCATTTAACTCTTCCAACGCCGCTTTTTTGTCCGGGCTTCTCATCAGGGTTTCACCGATCAGAACGGCGCCTACCCGGTTTCTTTCCAGGATGGCAATGTCTCCGGCATTTTTGATGCCACTCTCGGAAACAAATACCACATTGTACGGTGCCAGGTTTCGAAGACGGATGCTGTTATTCATATCAACTTTGAAGGTTTTCAGATCACGGTTATTTACACCGACGATCTTCGCTCCTGCTTTCAGTGCTCTTGCCACTTCTTCCTCATCGTGGGCTTCCACCAGTGCATCCATTCCCAGAGATTCTGCCAGCTCTCTGTATTCCAGGAGTTCCTGATCATCCAGAATGGTGCAGATCAGAAGCACTGCCGATGCGCCAAATGCTTTTGCCTGATAGATCATGTACTTATCCACCGTAAAGTCTTTCCGGAGGACCGGGATATCCACCGTTTCCGTGATCTCACGAAGATAAGTATCACTTCCCATGAAATAAAAAGGCTCTGTAAGGCAGGAGATTGCGGATGCACCTGCTGCCTCGTATTCTTTCGCAATTTCCACATATGGAAAATCCGGTGCGATCAGCCCCTTGGAGGGGGATGCTTTTTTTACTTCACAGATGTAGGACATGCCCGGTTTTTTCAGGGCTTCCAGAAAGGAAGGCTGCTGTGGTGCTTTTTCTGCCAGAGCTTTCAGCTGTTCCAGAGGAAGCTGAAGTTTTTCCTTCTGGATACGTTCTCTTGTCTTTTCTGCGATTTCTTCCAGAATGTTTTTTTCACTCATTCTTTGTTTGTCTCCTCGATATTTCAACTCTCATTCGGCAATTTCAAGGAGTCTGACAACTTAATATTTCAATTAATGGGGTTGCCGATTCCTCTCCTCCCGCCATTATCCTCAAATTTCATTGCTTAATCTGATAAATTCCTCAAGCTTCGCTGCGGCGGCTCCGCTGTCGATCAGATTTTCTGCCATCTTCACGCCGGCTTCCAGGCTCTCTGCTTTTCCTGCGATATAAAGTGCGGCACCTGCGTTCATGCATACAGCCTGACGCTTCGGGCCTTTTTCGGTTCCGTTTACAATGGCTTTTGTGATCTCTGCATTTTCTGCCGGTGTGCCACCTGCAAGTTCCTCTTTGCTGCAGCGAGTGTAACCGAACTGCTCCGGTGTGATCTCGTAGGACTGGAACCATCCATCCTTGATCTCGCATACAGAAGTCGGTGCACTCATGGAGATCTCATCCAGCTTGTCCTGTCCGAAAACAACCATTCCACGGTTCACGCCAAGTTTCATCATAACCTGCGCCAGAGGCTCTACCAGTGACTGATCGAAGACTCCCATCAGCTCCATGTTTGCACCTGCCGGGTTGCTTAATGGTCCGAGGATATTAAATACTGTACGGATTCCCAGCTCTTTTCGGATCGGTGCCACATATTTCATGGCAATGTGATAATTCTGTGCGAACAGGAAACAAATGTTGATCTTTTTCAGGATTTCGGCACTTTTTTCTGGCGGAATGGTAATCTTTACGCCAAGAGCTTCCAGAACATCTGCGGCTCCGCTCTTGGAGGATGCTGCACGGTTTCCGTGTTTTGCAACCGGAACGCCTCCTGCCGCGATCACAAGAGAAGAAGTTGTGGAAATGTTGAAGGAGTTTGCTCCGTCACCGCCGGTTCCTACAATCTCCAGGACATCCATATCGTGAAGAAGTTTGATGCAGTGTGCACGCATACCTGCTGCAGATGCTGTGATCTCATCAATGGTTTCGCCTTTCATGGAAAGTGCGGTCAGGTAGGATGCCATCTGTACCGGTGTTGCCGCTCCATCCATGATCTCATTCATTACGGATTCTGCTTCGTCATATGTAAGATCTTCTTTTTTTGAAAGTTTGATGATTGCTTCTCTGATCATTCTTGTTCCCTCCTGTTCTGTAACGATCCTATCTTTTATGGATTACCATTCTCTGTCTTACAACTTCCGTACTGTCCGTTATCCGGGACAGTTTCTGTTCAATTTTACTTTTCCCTTACAACTTTCATAAAGTTTTCGATCATCGTTTTTCCATCTGGTGTCATAACCGATTCCGGATGGAACTGTAATCCGAAGATCGGATATTTTTTATGTTCCAGTGCCATCACCTCTCCGTCCTCAGATTCTGCGGTAACGACCAGTTCTTCGGGTAACGTATCCCGGAGCGCTGCCAGTGAATGATATCTGGCTGCCAGGAAAGTATCCGGCAATCCCTCAAATATCTGACTCTCACCAACTTTATGGATTTCCTTCTGCTTGCCGTGCATCAGCTCTTTTGCATAGGAGACGGTACCTCCAAATGCTTCACAGATGGACTGATGCCCAAGGCAGATACCCAGGATCGGCAGCCTGTCTTTGAAATATTTTATGGATTCAATGCAGATTCCCGCATCTTCCGGACGCCCCGGGCCCGGAGAAAGGATCAGGGCTTCCGGTTTCATATCCTCCAGCTCCTGTATGGTTACTTCGTCATTTCGTACGACCCTGATATCCGGCTCCACAGAACCGATCAGCTGGTAAACATTATAGGAAAAGCTATCATAATTATCGATCAGTACTATCATTCCAGTCCCTCCTGTGCTGTTTCGATTGCCTGTACAACGGCCCTTGCTTTGTTGCAGCATTCCTGGAATTCATTTTCCGGAACACTGTCTGCCACGATCCCGGCTCCGGACCGGATGCAGATCTCGCCGTTCTTTTTATAAACCAGGCGGATGGCAATGCAGGTGTCCAGGTTTCCGGCGAAATCCAGATATCCGATGGCACCGCCGTAAATACCACGTTTGCTCTGTTCCAGCTCCTGGATGATCTGGCAGGCACGGAACTTCGGTGCTCCGGAAAGAGTTCCTGCCGGAAGGATGGCATCTACTGCATCCACTGCATCCTTGTCATCCCGGATCTGTCCGGTAACTGTGGAACCGATATGCATCACATGGGAAAAACGCTCGATGCACATATATTTTTCTACTTTTACAGTACCGATCTTACTGATCTTTCCGATATCGTTTCGTCCAAGATCCACAAGCATGTTGTGCTCGGCACGTTCTTTTTCATCGGCGAGAAGTCCTCTTTCCAGCTCCAGATCTTCTTCTTTTGTCTTGCCTCTCGGTCTGGTTCCTGCCAACGGGAAGGTGCTTAATTCCGTTCCGGTAAGCTTGGCCAGAGTTTCCGGCGAAGCTCCAGCGATCTCAATATCATCGCTGGAAAAATAAAACATATACGGAGAAGGATTCGTAGCACGAAGGACCCGGTAGGTATCAAACAGGCTTCCTTCCGCTTTTGCCCTCATGGGATTGGAAAGAACCACCTGGAAGATATCTCCTTCGTGAATGTAATGTTTGGCGGTTTCTACCATCTCACAGTATTTTTCTTTGGGGAACTGTGGTTCAATGGAGGATTTCAGTTTCAGCGACGGGAATTCCTTTTGTTTTCCGTTTCGGATCAGATCTGCCATCTCTTTTAACTTCTCTTCAGCTTTCCTGTAGGAGTTTTCCAGGTCATCAGTCATCACACCGGTGATCAGCAGTACCTTCTGTCTGTAATGATCAAAGGCAATTACCTGGTCAAAAAGCATCAGATCCATATCGCGGAAATCCTGTACTGTCTTGTCGGTAAGCTCCAGTTTTGGCTCACTGTATTTGATATAATCGTAGGAAAAATATCCTACCAGGCCACCGGTAAATGTAGGCATATTTTCCAGCACCGGGCTTTTGTATTCTTTCAGGATCTGGCGGATAGCATCTCCCGGATGTTTCACCTGCTGTACGGTTTTTTCTTCGCTTCCGTCCTCGTGGATCTTCCGAATCTGAAGAGTTCCGTCTGTACAGGTGATCTCCATGGATGGCTCATATCCCAGGAAGGAATAGCGGCCCCATACCTCTGTCTGGCTGGCACTTTCCAGAAGATAGCAGTGTCTGCTGGCTGTGCGTAAGGTTCTCATGACTTCTACAGGTGTATAACGGTCGGAATACAACTCCCTGCATACGGGGATGCGCCGGTATTCGCCTGACTGTGCAATATTCTTGATTTTTTCTAATGTTGGATACATATACAGGCCCTCCTGAGTTCTTTTCATTCTTTTGCCGGAGGAGACGGTACGGTACTGGACATTCGCAATCCGCATCCGCTACTTGCTCATGAATTCCAATTTCTTCGAAATTGGAATTCAAAAAACGCCCGTCTCCGGCAGAATCTGGTTCTGCCAGGGACGAGCGTCAAATTCAAAATCACCCGCGGTGCCACCCTGATTCACGGTTCGACCCGTGCACTTAGCGGAATACCTGCATATTCCCGGCAACTGACGTATGCCTTCACGTCACAGAATACTCGGTATCCATAATACCTTTCCCTGTGCCCTCCGCGGTCCATTTAGTAAACTGCTTCTCGGCCCGGCTCTCACCCTCCCGGACTCTCTGTGCGCGCATGAATACCTTTATCTCCACTTCAACGGTTTAGTGGTTTACTCGATTAAATTTTTTATATAAAATAGCACAGGATTTTTAATATGTCAATACAAAAGTTGAAAAAATCGTCATTTTATTCTATAATTGTGACAGTGTGATTATCACAAAACCTACTTACGAAGGGAGTTTTACCACAAAATACCATGGCTGAAAAAAATGCAAACACCTGGCTGGATACCCCAGATCCACAGGTTTTTATCAAAAATTCCGCAAGATTTAATGATCTGATGATGATGTACCGCTGTACTGTCCGTGAGGTACGTACCAAACTGGAAGTTCTCAATGATGAATTTTCCGTAGAATATAAACGTAACCCGATCTCTTTTATCAAGACCAGAATCAAAAAACCGGAAAGTATCTACAAGAAACTGAAAAAACTGGGTTACGACTTCACTGCCGAGAATATCCAGAACCAGCTCAATGACGTAGCCGGTATCCGTGTTGTCTGTGCTTTTATTGATGATATCTACACCATTGCGGATCTCATTGCCAAACAGGACGACATCACCATCATCAAAGTAAAAGACTATATCAAAAATCCCAAACCAAACGGTTACCGCAGCTACCACATAATCGTGGAAATTCCTGTGTTCTTCTCCAAGGGAAAAACACCCATGCGTGCGGAGATCCAGATTCGTACCAATGGTATGGATTTCTGGGCTACCCTGGAACATCAGCTCAGATATAAGCAGAATATCGAAGAAATGGATGGTTACGAGGAAGTCAGCACTGAGCTTCTAAACTGCGCCCGCGCTGTCATTGATATGGATAATGAAATGCAGCGGATCAAAGATAAGATCGGACAGTTTCACGATATCTGATCCTGCCTGCGCATCGCCCGCGAACACAAAATGCCACACCATATTCCAGCTCTGTTCAACACACTGGTTATGGTATGGCATTTTTTATAATATGGAATTCTACAACCTCACCTGTTCTTTTTCACTGTTCTTCACACGGAATACCCTGGGTGTCATATGGTAATGTTCCTTAAATACTCTGTGAAAATAACTGTTATTCTCATATCCCACAGCAGCAATAATATCACTGATCGGAAGATCCGTCTCACACATCAGCTCCACGGCCTTGTTCAGGCGTTTTCTCTGAAGAAGTTCCTTGAAGTTAAATCCTGTGCTTTTCTTGATCATCTTGCTTAGTACATGCATGGGCAGATGAAGCCTGGTGCACAGCTCTGTCAGAGTAGCTGTCCGGTACTTCTGCTCAATATAATCCAGGGTTGTCATGGAGATCATATTTTCGTACTGATTGGGAAGGCGCATCTCCACATACTGTACGGATTCCACCAGATACATAAAGATCAGGCCCATTGTGGTCTGGTTGATCCGTTCCCGGTTTTCTTCACCGTTTACCAGAGAATAGATGATATTTTCCAGAAGATTCTGGATCTGCAGGACCTCTGCAACCTTAAAGTGAAGATATTCGCCACGTTCCTCATCCTGACGCAGAACATTTACCAGAAAATCCGCCAGCATATTGTCATTGCCAGTCATGGAATAAGCTACATCAAAAAACTCCGGCAGCACCATGAAATTGATGGCAATATCATTCTGTCCCGCTTTCAGGATCTCATGCTTTGTAAACTGGTTGAGAAAAAGCAGCTCGCCTTTATTCACCACGACTTTTTTTCCATCGATGATATTGGTGAGTGATCCCTCACACACATACAACACCTCTACAAAATTATGCCGGTGTGCCGGAAAATACACAAAACGTGTGTGTGTACGCACAGCGATCAGCCTGCCTTCTTTCAGCATCTTACGGCTGTCCACAGTGAAATCCCGGCCGGAAGTGTAGAGATCTTTGTCTACCTCTGCTTCTCCGTCCAGGATCTTACGTTCTTCTTCGGTTATTTTTCTCAGCTGATCCAGTAAAGCCTGCTGCATGTATCCTGCTCCTTTGTCTGTCATTGTCCTGTTGCTCTCATTTTAGCACTACCTTCACGGGAGTACAACTGAAATCACCCAATGATCCTTTTCCGGCTGCACAAAAGAAAAAGGCAGAGTCCAAAGACTCCGCCATTTCCAAAGGATTTATTATATGATTAGTACAGTTTAGCCATCTCTTCGATGTTGCTTGTATCGAATTTCAGAGGTGCGCCAAGTACAACTTCTGTACCGCCGTCATCAGCGTCTGTGATTGTGTAGTCACCAAGGTCGCCAGCTGTGAACTTGTCATCTTTGGCACCTGTGATGTCACCGTTGATCAGAGCGATTGTTGTGTAAGCGCTGAGTTTTCCAAGGCCCTGCATATCCCACAGATAGAAGTATGGGCAGGAATGATCTGCATCATCACCTGTGTACTCCTGCATCTCAGACGGAAGTCCAAGACCTGTCAGTTTGCACTCAGATCCGTTATCCTGAAGATATTTAGCAGCTGCTGCGATACCAACAGTTGTCGGTGCGCAGATAACTTTCAGATCTTTGTAGTTCTGAAGAAGAGCTGCTGTCTGGTCTGTAGATTTCTGTGGCTCATCATCGCCGTATACAACGTCTACAAGCTCAAGTTTGCTGTATTTGTCATCGCCTTCCATGATGGTCTTCATTGCGTCGATCCATGCATTCTGGTTAGCGGACTGAGATGTAGCGGAAAGGATTGCGAACTGTCCCTCACCACCGGAAATATCAAGAACTGCATCCATAAGTGCCTGAGCAACTTCTTTTGTACCAGCCTGGTTTACGAAAATCTCACGGCTGTCTTTGTTCGGTGCGGAGTCGAAGGAAGATACCTTGATTCCTGCATCCATAGCTTCCTCAAGTTTAGCCTGAAGAGCGTTAACATCGTTCGCGGAGATACAGATTGCATCGAAGTCCTGAGAAATCAGGTTGTCAAGAACTTTGATCTGTGCATCAGCGGTAGCTGTCTCAGGATAAACGACCTGAACTTCGCCGCCTTCAGCCTCTACAGTCTCCTGGAAAGATTTCGCTGCGATCTCGAAGAATGCGTTACCAGCTGCTTTACCAACCAGAGCGATCTTTTTGTCTTTTGCGGAATCGCCAGCTGCTGCTTCTGTCTTAGTATCGTCTTTTTTGTCATCTGCTGCGAGAACCGGGCAAACTGTACCAAGAACCATTGCTCCACAAAGGATTGCGCTAATTACCTTTTTTTTCATTTTTGTTCCTCCCTATAAGAATATAATTTTTTATATGCTGCTGCCCCGCTACACCAATGGAGGCAGCTAACAATCATATGGGTTTCAAAATTGATATTTAGTTTTTCTTCATTGCGACTGCTTTTTTTACATCGCCGATGATGTTTGGAAGAGCTACTGCTGCTACCAGAAGTACACCGATGATCAGAAGGATTACCTGTGCGTTTACGTTCTTCTGTCCAAGACCAACTCGTAAGCATACGATGATGAATGCGGAAATGATACCACCGGCCAGGTTACCTTTACCACCTGTGGAGGAGATACCTCCGAATACTGCCATTGCGATGGCATCCATCTCGAATCCGTTACCGGTTGTTGTATTGGCACCATAAGAAGATGATACCAGGAACAGTGCACAAAGTCCAGACATAAGACCCATAACTGTGTAGATGATGAAACGGATCTTTTCAACATGAACACCAGCATAATAAGCTGCCACACGGTTTGTTCCGATCGCATAGGTACGACGTCCGAATGTGCTCTTTCCAAGGAAGATTGCAAAGAGGACACCAAGGATCAGTACCAGGAAAAGAATGTATGGAACCTGTCCGACTTTTCCACCAATGGCACGGAAACCATCTGTGTTTGTGATCGCGATACTTCCGCCGGCTCCAAGTGTTACCTCAGCGATACCACGGAAGATGATCTGTGTTGCCAGTGTTACGATCATTGGAGGAAGCTCCTTGAAACGGGTAAGGATAAATCCGTTAACCGCACCGCAGAGGGCACCAACAACCAGTGCTGTAAGTACTACTACAATGAATGGAGCGTTTGTGTTGCAGACCATGCAGCTTAAAGTTGCGGAGAGACACACGATCGCACCAACAGAAATATCGATCTCGCCTAATACCAGGATGTACGCCATCGGGAACATCATGAATACCTCTGCAAGGTAAACCGGCATCTGACGAAGAACACTCTTCAGATTATAAAATTCAGAAAATGATGCGCAGAAAATATTTACCAGGATAAAGAGAATGACCAGGATGCCTTCCCAACTGAATATGATGTGTTTCATCGGATTTTCCGGCACATTGTTAATACTTCTTCCAGATTTTCCAGCCATGATTTACATCTCCCTTCCCTTTAATGCATTTTTGTCTGCGATCCTCTGCAGGATAACATTGATCACAACTACTACCAGGATGATAACACCCTTGATCATGTTCTGCCACAGGGAGCTGATACCTACAAGTGGAAGAGCTTTTGCGATGGTTGCAAGGATGATGGAACCAAGGAATGCACCTACTACTGTTCCACGTCCACCGCTCATGCTTACACCACCGATAACGCAGGCTGCGATGACATCCATCTCACCACCGTACTGCATATCAGGCATTGCAGAAGCATAAACAGAAACCTGAAGTGCTCCTCCAAGACCTGCGAGGAATCCCATGATCACATATACAAGAAGGTTGATATTCTTTGCATTGATACCGGAAACCTGTGCTGCACTTGCATTACTTCCTACTGCGTAGATTCTTCGTCCTGTTCTTGTCCATTTCATAAAGAAGAAGAATACTACATAACAGATGATGATTACCCAGATTACTTTGTTAATTCCAAGAAATGTGGATGTTGCAAAATTTTTGAAATCACCAAGAGCTGCGGCACTTGCCCACTCACCACCGTGAGAAACAAGATATCCCATTGCTCTGTAGATGTACATAAAGCCCATGGTTGCAATGATCGGCGGAACGTTTGCTCTTGAGATCACAAGACCTACAACAAGTCCGCAGGCAATACCGATTGCCATTGCAATGATGAAAGCAAGTAATGTACTTGTGATATGTCCGTATTTCAGGAGCATACCAATGGACATACCGGAAAGTGCCAGGGTTGACATGATGGAAATATCGATTCCGCCTACCAGCATGACACACAGCATACCAAGTGACATTACCATTGTTACTGCATTATTTTTCAGCATCTCCATGAGTGACTTCGGCGTAAGGAATGACGGGCTGATCGCTGTGACAACTGCAAACAGCACGATTACGATAATTGCCAGCAGAGCCTCTCGGGAGCCTGTAATCTTCTTGATGACAGATTTCTTTTCCATTATTTAGTCCCCTTTCCAGTGCTCTTTTCCATGGACAGCTCAAGGATACCCTCCTGTGTTGCCTCTCCTCTGTTCAGTTCACCTGTCTTACGGCCGTTACACATAACGATGATACGGTCTGCCATACCCAGGATCTCCGGCATCTCGGAGGAGATCAGGATGATCGCATAGCCTTTCTTTGCCAGATCTCCCATGATCGCATAGATCTCGGCTTTCGCACCAACGTCAACACCCTTGGTAGGCTCATCCATGATAACAACCTTCATTTCCTGTGCAAGTGCCTTGGCAACTACAACCTTCTGCTGGTTACCACCTGACAGGGAGCTTGCCGGCTGGAAGATATCAACTGCCTTGGTATCTACTTCCTCAAGAAGCTTCTTGGAAATTTCTCTTTCTGTCTTCTCGTCGTTGAATCCGGATTTTGCATATTTACTGATGACCGGAAGTGTTACGTTTCTTCCAAGTCCCCAGCTCATGATCAGGCCTTCCTTCTGTCTGTCCTCAGGAAGAAGGATGATACCTTTTTCCATTGCCTCGGAAGGAGTCTTGATGTAAACCTCTTTTCCTTCAAGGAAAACTTTTCCTTCATCCGGACGGGTGATTCCGCAGACAGCTTCCACAACCTCTGTACGTCCTGCACCAACCAGACCGGTAAGACCTACGATCTCACCTGCACGTACATTGAAGGACACATCCTTGAAAAATCCTGTTCTGGAAAGATGTTCGATACGAAGCATCTCATCTCCCAGCTCAACTTCCGGTTTCGGGAACAGATCATTGATCTCACGGCCAACCATTGCCTTGATCAGATCTGCATTTGTGATTCCGTTTACATCGTAGGTTCCGATATACTGGGAATCACGGAATACGGTAACTCTGGAAGCCAGACGGTACATATCCTCAAAACGGTGAGAAATAAAGATAATGGAAACGCCATTCTCTTTCAGCTTGTCAACCAGTGTGTAAAGCTTCTCGGATTCGTTTCTGGTAAGTGCTGCTGTAGGCTCATCCAGAATGATGATCTTCGCATTTGTGGAAAGTGCCTTGGCGATCTCAACCATCTGCTGCTGCGCAACAGAAAGGGTACCCATCTCAGCGGTTGCATCGAAATCTGCATCCAGCTCTTTCAGATACTTGTTTGCCTCCTGGTTCATTTCTTTCCACTGGATCATATGATGTTTGATGATCTCATGACCCATAAAAATATTTTCAGCTACTGTAAGGTGCGGGTATGATGTCGGATGCTGATATACGGCTGCGATACCTGCTTCCTGAGCATCCTTCGGACCTTTGAAGTCAACCTTCTGTCCGTTTAAGAACATCTCACCTTCTTCTGCTTTATGTACTCCGGTAATAACCTTGATAAACGTAGATTTACCAGCACCATTCTCACCCATCAGCGCGTGAACTTCGCCAGGTTTGAGCTGGAACTGTACATTATTCAGAGCTTTGACACCGGGGAATATCTTCGTAATACCTTTTAACTCAAGAACATATTCTGACACGGCTCTTTCTCCTCCCTTTCCTTTGATCTGATTTTATTTTATCATCCCACCTGTTGGCTGATAATGGGAATATTTTTGGATAAGGGTAAAATATTCCTCTTTTCTATGTAAAATATTACCCATAAACCAATACCGCATTCTCGTATTTCTATATATTTTATGCTATAATGATAGCGCTGACGTTTCTGTTTTCTGTGAATATAAACAGAACCGTAAATGTCTGATTTACAAGGCTATGAACTATATCCAATTGGAGAACTATCTATGAAATTACTGATCGTTGATGACGAAGAACTTACACGTACCGGACTTATCTCATCTATCGACTGGGATTCTCTGGGGATCACCGAAATCCTTCAGGCTGACGATGGTGTGAACGGGCTGGAAATGGCCAGACTTCATAAACCCGAGATCATTCTCTGTGATGTGCGGATGCCACGAATGACCGGCATCGCCATGCTGGAACGACTGGAAAAGATTCTGCCGGACTGTGTACCTATCTTCATGAGTGGCTACTCAGATAAAGAATACCTGAAAGCCGCCATTAAATTAAAAGCTGTTAATTATATCGAAAAGCCCCTTCATCCCGAAGAAGTACGGGATGCAGTGCTGGAGGCCCAGTCTCTTTACAGGCAGAAGCTTCGTTCCCACCGTGGAGAAGCCCTGCACTCTCAGGAAACAGCCACCCGGCTTGCACAGAAACTGACCCTTCCGCCCTCCGACAACAGTGAGATCGCAGATCTCTGTCTGGAACTCGGACAGCCGGAGCTTCTTGATCCCGACATGAATTTTACTTCCATAATCGTGAAACTCAATAGTGGAGTAGAATCATCCGGTATTTTTCTGGAAGATATCCTGAATGATATTTCCTGTTTTCTGGAACATTATCACCTGAAATGTCTCTTTGTGGAAAAAAGAGTACAGTATCTGGTCCACCATATATATGGAAGCAATGCGCCTTCCCCGACTACACTTTCCGCCGTAGGAAGCTATATTTCCAGGCAATATGACTGCTGTGGAAAACATCTGATCGCTGCCGGCAATACGGTAACTGATATTTCCAGAGTTTATCAGTCCTACGCTTCCGCCGTGATCCTTTTGCAGAATTGCTTTTTCTTTCCGGAAAAAACATTTCTTACAGAAAACACCATAAAACAGCTTTCCCCAAAAGGACCGGTTCCGGATTCCCTGCAGTCTCCGGAAAATACTTTTTCCAAATACCTCCTTGCCGGAGAGGAAACACACTGTGTTCAGTTTCTTGAGGAACTTTTCCGGTATTACAGCTGTAATCACACATTTATGCCCAACCAGATCCGTGATCTTTATTATCAGCTGTTTAATGCGCTTTCCTCTTCCCGAAAAAAAAATCAGGTAGAATCCGGGCTTCACGAAAAACAGGATCTGATCATGGACACCCTGAACAATGCTTTTACCTACGAAGAGCTTCATGAATCTCTGAAAGAAAAAACCGCTCAGTATTTTGAAGATGCAAGGAATTCCCAGCCGGAAAATTCCACCATCTTTATGATCAAGGATTACATCAGCCGGAATTACATGAATGATACCCTTTCCGTAAAGGATATCAGCAGCCATGTATATCTTTCCGCTTCCTACGTATGCACCTTTTTCAAAAGTGAAACTGGCCAGACTCTCAATCAGTATCTGACGGAATACCGCATGGAAAAAGCCAAACAGCTGCTTTCTGATCCCAGATACAAAATTTCTGAGATTTCTTCCAAAGTAGGTTATACAGACGGCAATTACTTTGGTAAAAGCTTCAAAAAATACTCCGGTTTCTCCCCGTCCGAATACCGGGAGAAAATGTCATGAGGGCCTTCTGGCGCCGTTTCAAAAACGGCTATCTTAACTTAAGCCTTCAGACCAAATTCACCATTGCGCTGATCAGTATTGTGGTGCTTCCCGCATTTCTTACCGTATTTCTTTTTTACGGAAGACTGTACAATATGGTCGTGTCCAATACCATCCGGCAGGAACAGGATGCCTCCGCAAAGACTGCGCCTCTCATCGAGCGGACCATGGATACGATTCTGGCTACTACACGGAATATCACCGGCCAGAATTTTTTTCAGGAACTTTTTTACATGCCGGTCAGCGATTCATCTGAAAAACTTGCCACATCCAATCATGCCATTGATTTCAAAAATGCCGTTCAGCGTCTGACCACGGATTCCATTGTTACCGATGTGCGGATCTATGTGGATTTCCCGGATGATCTGAAATCGCTGAACGCCTATCCCAATACAGAAGATCTCCTGGCACCTTTAAGTCAGGCAAAGGGTACTTACTGGTATGGTATCTTCCAGGGAAACCGGGAGCCGCAGGAAATGTTCTGCCCTTCCTTCTATCTCGGTTCTCAGGAAAAACAGAATTACGGAGATATGGCATATATCTGTCCCCTGAGCCTTTACTACCACAGTACCGCCTACAAAGCTTATCTGGCTGTTTACTTTTCCGATGATAAGCTGAACAATATTTTATCCGACAATCTTTCTCTGGAGGGAAGCGTGTCCTATATTGTAAATGAACGTGATGCCATCGTTGCAACTTCTGATCAATCACTGTCCGGAATCTACCGGCTGGATTACGACACCATCAAAGATTCCTTCATGTCATCCAACAACTTTATTGAGCGAAACATTCTGGACACTAAGGTTTATGCCGGCTTTTACAGTATTTCCAATACAGACTGGTTTATGGTTACAATTCTTCCTGCCCCGCCGCTGATCCACGAAAGCAATCATCTGATGCTTCAGATTGCACTGCTCTACGCAGGTTTTCTTGTTCTGGCCCTTATTTTTGCCAATATACTGGCACACTCCATCACCGGAAGACTTTCTTCTGTGATCCGGCAGATGCAGACCGTACGCCACGGACCACCAACTCCCATGGAAAGCCCGGAAGCCCACGATGAGATCGGTGATCTGATTGATACCTACAATTATATGACCCGAAAAATGGATGAACTGATGAAAAAGCAGGCAAAATCTGCAGAAGATCTCCGGATTGCGGAGTTTAATTCCCTCCAGGCACAGATCAATCCCCATTTTCTTTATAATACCATGGATATGATCAACTGGATGGCACTGCAGGGACAGACGGAAGAAATCAGCCATGCGGTACAGAGTCTTTCCCGTTTTTACAAACTGACGTTAAGCCGGAAAAAAGGAATCTCTACCATTGCAAGGGAACTGGAACATGTGACGATTTATGTACAGCTCCAGAATATGCGCTATCATGACAGCATCGAACTGATCACGGATATTCCGGATGAGCTGTCGGAATATCAGATTCCGAAACTGACTCTTCAGCCGGTTGTGGAAAATTCCATTCTCCACGGAATCCTGGAAAAAGAGTCAAAATCCGGAACCATTGTCATTACCGGATGGATGGAAAACGAAGACATCGTTCTTCTGATTTCCGATGACGGTGTGGGGATTTCCCCTGAAATCCTTTCAACAATTCTCTCCGGAAGTGGAAACAGCCAGTCCGGCGGTACCAACATTGCCGTTTACAATACACACCGGCGCCTTCAGATCCTTTATGGAAAAGATTATGGTCTTACCTATTCCAGCAATCCCGGAAAGGGAACGGAAGTGGAAATCCGCTTCCCGGCACACAGAGAAGAGTAATTTACAGGAGGTATCATACTTATGAATACACAGCCAGCAGTACTTTTATACAATTTCAATGATCCGGACCGGCTCCGGATCATCCGCCGCTATCTGAACCGTCAGAAAGTAAAAGTCCGGATCGTCACCACACCGGAATTTCTGCATCCTCTGGGATATCTTTTTGAACTTCCGGGATTTCAGCCCTGTGCACAGTTTAATCTGGGCAAAAATTTCAGTGAGGAAATGATGGTACTGAACAATTTTTCCAGTGAACAGATGGATGCGTTCCTGGCGTTTTTCCGGGAAGAAGCGATTCCTTCGGTTTCGTTAAAAGCCATGCTCACCCCTGTGACCCAGCACTGGTCTTCCATTCAGCTCCATGACGAACTTACAAAAGAGCATACAATGATGCATAAAAAATAAGAATTTTTCCATCAAAAAAGGAGACCGCATTTGCAGTCTCCTTTTTTCGAATATGTTTTCGGTTGGTTATAAGAAAGAATTTATCGTTTTTTGTGATACTGATAATTATCTTGTTACGATATCTACCGGTACGTTGAAGATTTTTGCAACTTTCAGGATTGTGTCGATGTGTCTTCCTGTAGCAGCTGCCATGTGATGTGTCGGGCCAGCCTCGCTCCAGCGATTTACAAATTCTCTTGCTCCACATGTGAAACGTGTTCTCATGTTTGTATCACCGAAGGAAAGGATCGGTCCTTCCTCGTTTACACCCTCAGCTACAACGAACTTGAAGTTTCCGTCTTTATCCTGAGTGATTGCAAGGTAGGTTACAGGGCCTGTGTATGGATAGAACTGTGTCAGGTATCCGCCGCCTGTTTTGCCGTGGAATACCGGCACGATTTTCATGGTTGGTTTCTTGTCGGAGATGTCAGCGTCACCGCTTCCGGAATGTCCGATGATGCAGATGTCATCGTTGAAATCGATGGAGTACATCTCAGAAAGCTGGCCTGTACCGGAAATTGTCTTTAAGATACTCATTGCCATGGCAACCTTCATGTCACCCTCTACCGCACATGCAGTACCCTGTTTGATCAGCATGGAAAATGCCGGGATCAACATACTGTCAAGGACACCTGCTTTACCCTGTGCAAATCCGTCGTAATGGGAAGCGATCATTCCAAGATGTTCGTCCTTTACCCATTTTTCAAAAGCAACAACGTATTTGGCCATATCCCATACTTTCTCAATGGTGCCGCCGCCCTCAATATCGAATGTATCAAGGATATCCTGTGCTTTTGCCCGGATTGCCTCCTCATCTGTAATATCATCAGCGATCGCCCACATCTTCTCCCAGTCGAACTGTTTTGTGTAGAGGAACATTCTGTTATAGAGGTTTGTCTCATCAATATACAGATCCATCATACCCGGATATGGTCTTCCGATCTGCGCAATGTTAGTCTCACGGAATCTTCTTCTTACCTGAGCAGCCTTGCACCAGTCTTCGATCTCAGCCTGAACTGCAGGATCTCCGCCTTCTACAACGCCTGTGATAACCGCATGTCTCTTGCCTGCTCTCTCAAGGTCAGCAACTGCCTCGCCTACAGCACCGCATGCATAGCCTTCACCCAGCCAGGAGGCAATGTCAGTGTGCTCATAATCCAGCGCTTTGATCTTCTGAACGTTTACAAGAACAACCGGAACATCCAGATCACGGATCGCCGGAAGCATGTTGTAGGATGTTGCGTATGTCAGCATCTGAAGAAATACAAGGTCAACATCTGCTGCACGGAACTTATCTCCTGCCACCATTGCCTGCTCTTTTGTTGTCACCATTCCGCCGTCAACGATCTCTACTGTATCCGGGATCGTTTTCTTGAATGCGTCGTACTGTGCCTCAAATTCCGGCACCAGTGACGGGAACTGCGGAAGATATGCGCCTAAAGCAATTGAAAATACACCAACTTTTGCCTTTGTGTTAACTAACATAATAAAACCTCCAGTTATTTTTATTTATGCTTTGTATACTTTGATACCGAAGGACTCATGGATGGTTGTACGAGCCTCCTCGATCGTTTTAAACTCCTCGGCCTTCAGCATCTGTGCTGTGATATTACCGATTGCAGTAGCCTCACCAGGGCCTGCATGGATTTCTTTCTTTGTAGCTTTTGCAGTCAGCTCATTTAAGTATCCTGCATTGGAACCACCGCCTACGATATGGATACGGCTGTAGGTTCTTCCTGTCATCTCCTCGATTTCTTTTGCGATCTTAGCGTAGCAATCTGCAAGGCTTGTATAGATAACGGTTGCAATCTCGCCAAGAGTTTCCGGAACCTGCTGTCCTGTTCTGCGGCAGTAGTCCTGAACCTCTTTTGTCATGTTCTCAGGAGAAAGGAAGCACTCATCGTTTGCGTTTACTCTTGACGGGAAGTCTTTTGCCTCCTCAGCCATCTCGCAGATCTGTGCAAAGCTGTACGCATCATCAAACTCATGACGTACAGACTGGATCATCCAGAGACCCATGATGTTCTTCAGATAACGGAAACGTCCTGCATATCCACCCTCGTTTGTGAAGTTCATCTCACAGCTCTTCTCAGAGCAGTCTGCTTCTTTTCTCTCGATTCCCATCAGAGACCATGTTCCGGAACTGATATAAATGAAATCGTCATCATTTGCAGGCACAGCCAGAACTGCAGACCCTGTATCATGTGTAGCCGGTGCTACAACCTCAAGATCAAAGCCAACTGCTTCCTTCACTGCGTCTGTTAAATGTCCGATGCTTGTGCTAGGCATGATCAGCTTCTGGAATATCTTTCTTGGATATCCCAGCATATCGATCAGCTCATAATCCCAGTCCTTGGTTGTCGGGCATACAAGCTGTCCTGTGGTTGCCTCTGTGTACTCGCAAGTTTTTTCGCCTGTAAGAAGAAAATGGAAGTAGTCCGGTACATGAAGAAGTGTCTCAGCCTGCTCCAGATACTCAGGATGTTTCTTCTTCACTGCCATCAGCTGATATACTGTATTGTAGATTGCTTTCTGGATACCGGTTCTTGCATACAGATCCTTCAGGGAAATTGTCTTATAAACTTCCTCGTCCATTCCCTCTGTACGATGATCACGGTAGCCTACCGTGTTGCCAAGAACCTTGTCATCCTTGTCTAGAAGCACGAAGTCAACACCCCAGGTATCAACACCCATGCTTACCGGGATCTTGCCGATCTCTTTACATTTCTTAAGACCATTTACGATCTCGTTGAAAAGGCGGTCAAACTCCCAGCAGAGCTCTCCATCCTTCTTAACCATGCCGTTCTCAAAACGATAGATTTCTTCCAGGATCATTTTTCCGTTTTCCATATGTCCCAGAATGTGACGTCCACTGGATGCTCCGATATCTACTGCTAAATAATATGTTGCCATTTTTAAATCCTCCTCAATATGTAAGCTTCTGATCACTTTCATATCTGATGTTGTATTTATCATACATCAGGATCCTTCCGGTGATAAGAACCTCTTTTGTCAAAAAAAGTGTCTTTATTTGCAAATAATACAGCGATTATTTATGAACTACTGCATTATTTGTTTAAAAAATCCGCTGACTGAATCAGCCAGCGGATCTCTTATTTTTACGTTCGTGAACGCAATCCGCGTTCATTACAACTTCACGATCTGATCGATTATATGATTAGTCATAAAGGTTAGGAGCAATATCCTCGTCTTCCATATTTGTTGCATCATACCAGTAACCCTCTGTAGGAACATCCTCAAGCTTCTGGCCGTTTGCTGCTGCTGTCAGAGCGTAGATTGCATAGTATCCCATCATAAGAGGAGACTGTGTAACAGCACCAATGAATGTGCCATCTTTAACAGCTGCTTTGATGATAGAACCAGCATCGAAACCAACACCAACTACATCACCGTTTGCCGGGTCAGAACCAAGAACGTTAAGGTTAGCATTTGCTGCAAGAACACCCTCTGCAGAAACCTGGTTGGAACCGAATACTGCGATACAGTTCTCCTGGGAAAGGATTGCCTGAGCCTCTGTGGAGCAAAGCTCTACAGTTGTCTGTGCCGGAACAGCTACCTGGATAACAACGTCTGCGTCTTTAGCATCAGCATCAGCACCCTCTGCTGCGTTAACATAGAACTCGTTACCGCTTACTGCTACAGTCTTGCCATCAGCCTGAAGAAGCTCGATCATCTTGTTGATGAATCCAGTACCACGCTGCTGAATGTTCTGAGCTGTTGCATCCTGGTTAACCTCACCGATGATAACCTGTCCGTCAGCATCTTTAACAACGTCTTTAATGGAGTTGTACATATTCTCAGCTGCTACTGCACCAGCCTGTGCGTTGTCTGTACAAACCTCGCATACTACAGATCCTTCCGGAGCATCAGCGATACCTGTATCGAAAGTTACAACCGGGATACCTTTTTCTGCACATGTCTTAAGAGCATCCTGAACAGAAGATGTATCGCAAGCTGCAAGTCCTAATCCAACAGGATTGGAGCCGATAGCTGTGTTGATCATGTTAACCTGGTCAGCGATATCGGACTCACTGTTCGGTCCCTGTGCTTTATAAGTAACGCCCAGCTCCTCAGATGCTTTCTTCATACCTTCCTGAGCTGCATCCCAGTATGTAGACTGGAAAGATTTAACCATCATCGGGAACTCATAAGCTTCGTTTGCTTTCAGTCCGTCGAACTGTGCGGTAGGATCCTCAGCTGCTGTGGAATCTGCGGATTCCTCTGTTGCTGCATCTTCTTTCTCCTCAGCTGCAAAAGCTGCTGTTGCGCTCATGCTTGTTACCATTGCTGCACAGAGCATTAATGCCATAACCTTTTTTGCTTTCATATAATATTTCCTCCTTAAAATATATTATATAGTTTTTTATGTTCATACGCCGTTGCTACCCCTTGGCGTTTCACATCTTTGATTATCGGGTGCTGTTCACATTTCTCTGTAAACAGCACCCTTACTTATTATACACACTTCTTAATATCAGTGTGCTGCTTTTTTCTCTTTCAGGATATCGATCAGAACGGCTACGATCAGAACGATACCAGTGATGATCTGCTGCCAGTTTGCCTGCAGGCCGATATATGGAAGACCTGTTTTCAGAAGCATGATGACGAAGATACCAACGAATGTACCGATCACGGAACCATATCCACCGGTAGCTGCTACACCACCAACGAATACACCACCGATAGCATCCATCTCAAGTCCGGCACCAGTACCAGGCTGTACAGTAGGTGTTACTGCTGCGTATGCGATTGCTGCAAGACCTGTAAACAGACCGCAGACAACGTATACCATTACGTGATAGAACTTTGTATTGATTCCAGAAAGGGCTGCTGCCTCTTTGTTGGAACCGATTGCAATTGTGTAACGACCGAATTTGGTGTGGTTCAGGATGTACTCCATAAGAAGAACCAGAATGATCATCCACAGGAAACCGAGCGGATAACGTGAAGCACTTCTTCCTGTACCAACGGTTACCTTGAAGATGCTGTGGAACCATCCACCCGGCTGTGTAAGTCCCGGCCAAGGTGTTGCACTGCAAAGAGATCCGGCACCACGGGTAATCATACATGTACAAAGCGTTGCAAGGAATGGCGGCAGGTTCATAACACCAATAAGTACACCGTTTAATGCACCAACTGCGATACCAAGTACGATACAGATGATCATAGCAAGTGCTACCGGGCAGTTGTTGTTTCTGATCAGTGTTCCTGCGATCAGTGCGTAAGCTACCATACCAGTTCCGATTGACAGGTCAACACCACCAGTGATAAGCGGGAATGTAACTCCGATCGCCATAAGAAGATCGTAATATGAGAAATCCAGCATACTCAGGATCGTGGTGTACTGTCTGAATTCTTTACTCAAGCCTGAGAATATTGCACACAGGACAATGATAACGAGCAAAACAATAAATCTCTGATCACTTAAAATACTTTTTTTCTTCTTAGTCATGACTTTCCTCCTTAATCGATATTCCGTGTGGCCTTGTCCATGATGTTTTCCTGGGTTGCCTCGGAGATATCAATACATCCGGTAACTTTACCCTCACACATGATGATGATACGGTCACTCATTCGGAGAACTTCCGTCATCTCAGAAGAAATCATGATAATGGATTTTCCTTCTGCTGCCAGTCTGTTCATTAATTTGTAGATTTCGTTCTTAGCACCAACATCGATACCTCTGGTAGGCTCATCGAAAATAAGGATGTCACTGTCTCGTGTCAGCCATTTTGCGATAACTACCTTCTGCTGGTTACCACCGGAAAGGTTAACTACCAGCTGGTCTGTAGTAGGTGTCTTAGTTGCAAGTTCGTTTACATATTTCTCAGCAACTTTTTTCTCTTTTGCTTTGTTGATAAAGATACCATTGGTAAACTCTTCCATTGTTGCCAGTGTTGTATTCTCTGTTACAGATTTCTGTACAACACAGCCGTATCTTCTTCTGTCCTCTGACAGATAACCGATACCACATTTAACAGCATCCTGCGGGCTGTTGATGGTCACCTCATGAAGCTGACCGTCTTTACCCATAATGGAGATCTTACCACTCTGCTTCGGATCTGCTCCGAACAGTGCTCTGGCTGTCTCGGTACGTCCTGCGCCCATCAGTCCTGAGAAACCAAGGATCTCGCCTTTTCTCAGCTCAAAGCTTACATCCTGAACCATCTTGCCTGCGTTCAGATGCTCAACCTTAAGAACTACCGGTGCATCTGCCGGAACTGCACTCTCCTGTTTCGGATCTTCATAAATAACACGACCAACCATCATGTTGATGATATCTTCTTTTGTACTGTCTTTTGTGATCAGAGTTCCTACATATCCACCATCTCGCATAACGGTTACACGGTCTGTGATGGTCTTGATCTCATCCATACGGTGAGAGATATATACGATACCAAGATTCTTCTTACGAAGGTCACGGATGATCTCGAACAGGTCCGCGATCTCTTTCTCTGTCAGTGCTGCGGAAGGCTCATCAAAAATGATAACCTCAGCTTTATGGGAAATTGCTTTTGCGATCTCACACATCTGCTGTTTTCCGACTGTCAGGTTTTTCATCTTTTCTTTCGGATTGATCTCAATGTTCAGATCCTGAAAAAGCTTTTTGGAATCCTCGATCATCTTTTTGTCATCAATGCGGAAACCCTTCTTCGGCTCACGTCCGATGAAGATGTTCTGAGCAACAGTAAGATCACCTACCATGTTCAGCTCCTGATGTACGATTACAACGCCGGCATCCTGTGCCTCACGTGTATTGTGGAATTCTGTTTCCTGTCCTTTGTAAACGATGGAACCTGAATCCTTCTGATAAATACCGGTAAGAACCTTCATCAGTGTTGATTTACCGGCACCGTTTTCTCCCATAAGTGCATGTACTTCGCCGCGTTTTACTTCGAAATTAACGTGATCCAGAGCATGAACTCCAGGAAAGGACTTATCAATGTCCTTCATAGTTAAAATAACTTCACCCATTGTCGCATCCTCCCTCTAAGATCAGTTCTTTCTGCGTCTTGCAGAAACGTCGATATAAACTGCAACGATAACGATGATACCTGTGATGATCATCTGCTGTCCTTTACCAAGGCCAAATGCCATGATGCCCTGCTGAAGAAGAGAGATGATAAATACGCCGATTACAGTACCGCCGATGGAAGCAAGTCCACCAACCATGGATGTACCTCCCATAACGCAGCCTGCAATAGCCTCATTGTTGTACTGATCGCCATAACCAGGCTGAACAGTTGTGTATGTAGCTACAAAGAAGAGTGCTCCAATACCTACCAGGAATCCGCAGATCACATAAGCAAGCATTTCCCATTTCTTTGTGTTAACACCGGAAAGGCGGACAGCCTCTTTGTTGGAACCAAGGCAGAGGATGTAACGTCCCGGTTTTGTGTTGTAAAGAACGATACCGCAGATAACTGCCATTCCCAGGAAGATAATGATTCCTACAGGGAAGCCGTTTACGGAAACGATATTACGGAACCAGCCGTTTGCATCGCTGGCTGCCGGCCAGCTTACAGACTGTGTTTTTGTGAATACAGAAGCAATACCTTTTGCAATGTTCATGGATGCCATGGAAATAATGAATGGTGGCACTGACATGTAAGAAACCATCCAGCCATTGAAAATACCAAAGCAGAGACCGATCAGAATGCAAAGGATCATGGCAACTGCACAGGGAACCTTGTAAGATGTCATGCAGTAACCGGATACCAGTGCACAGCAGAACATTACAGGTCCGATGGAGAAATCAATTCCTCCTGTAGCGATTACGAATGTAACGCCAAGTGACAAGAAGCCCAGGAAGTACACATAGTTCAAAGTAGACTTGATACTATCAACAGCCGGAAACTTGTTTCCAAGAACTACTTTAAAAACCAGGAACATAAGAATCAGAACACAGACAAGAAGTATTCTGTTCAATCCGAGCTTCTTAACGATTGGATTTTGTTTTAAGTTTTCCAATTTTTACCCTCCTCACGTTTTGCACGTATCTTGTGTTTTCTTGGTTATTATAATACCGTCAAAAATCAATAATTGTAATAGAATATCTTTCAAAAAAAGGTTAAATATTTACTGTATGGTAAATATTTAACCCTTTTCTTTGTGCATTTATGACTATTTACGATGTAAGATCACCATATGTTTTTAACGTATTAAACGGGAAAAGCAGTTTTTCGATCTCACTGGTATACATATTGTCAGGTGTCACCAGCTGGCACCCGGAATTAATATTCTTCTTATAGTCTCCTCCACGCAGCATCTTAACAGTTTCCCGAACACCCACATACCCCATTTTAAATGCCTTCTGTACAACGATTCCCTGGAAGATTCCGTGTTCCATCAGCTGGACGGCCTCCTGTGAGCTGTCTACTCCCACCACCCTGATCCGGTTCTCTGCTTTTGCTGCCTTTACTGCTCTTGCAGCACCTACAGAGGAATATTCATTCATTCCCGCGATCATCTTGAGATCCGGATATTTTTTCATCAACTCTTTTGTAAGCTCATAGGACTTGTCATACTGAGAATCACAGTATACCACATCTACGATATTATCCTTCAGACTGCCAAGTCCTGTCCGGAAACCTTTTTCTCTTTCAACTGCCGTAGATACACCCTTTACATGTGAAACGATCGCAATCTGATCATCCGTTCCCACAAGATCCTTCGCAAACCTGCCAAGGATCTGTCCCGCTTCCAGATTATCGGTCGCAACGGTAAGATCCTGGACCTCTTCCTGTGTGTAGGAATCAATAAATGCGATATGTATTCCCTGTTCCTTTGCCTTCTTCAAAAGCTGGTCGGATTCAGTGAAGCTGGACGGCGAGATCAAGATCGCGTCCGGTTTTTCTTCTATTGCCCTTTCGATCAGCTTGTTCTGCCCAGCCACATCATTCTCTTCCTCAGGTGCCCATACGCGGATATCTGCATTATATTCCTTTGCAGCCATCTCCGCCCCCTGGATCAGTGATGTCCAGAAATCATTGGTACCGTCCACAACCTTCGGAATATAGATCAGCGATAGTTTTCTCTCTTCTTCTACCTGTTTATAATAGACTATTCCGGCTACAAGCCCCGCCACAAGGCAGATGACCACTCCTAAAGTCAGGAGTTTTCTATGTTTTTTCATATTGATTCCTCCTGTATTCCCGGAATGGTGATCGTGGCAGTGGTTCCGACACCTTTTTCACTTTCATAGGTGATCCCGTAATTTTCTCCATAATAAAGCTTCAGACGTTTCTGTACATTGTAAACACCCACACCATTGGAATGATAATTCACCTTATGCTTATCATAAATATGTGACAATGTTTCCTCATCCATACCTACACCGTTGTCGATCACCTGAAGAACTGCATTTCCGTCCTTCATAAAGCCTTTTACCTGCAAAAGTCCCTTACTCTCTTTATATTTCAGTCCATGATAGATGGCATTTTCAATGATCGGCTGGAGAACCAGCTTGATCAGAGGGATATTTAATATAGAAGGTTCTACATCGATCTCGAATTCCAGCTTGTCCTTGTAACGCATCTTCTGGATCGTAAGATAACCCTTGGCATACTCCACTTCCCTTGCAAGAGGAACCACTTCATCTTCATTACTGATGCTCTGACGAAGAAGACGCGCCAGGGATGCTGTCATCAGAACAACCTCTTCGTACTTTCTGCCCTCTGCCATCCAGATGATCGAATCCAGGGTATTGTAGAGAAAATGAGGATTGATCTGGGACTGAAGAGCCTTAAGCTCACTTTTTCTCTTTGCTTCCTGTTCCTTCACGTTCTGCTCCATAAGATCCTGTATCCTATGTGTCATCACATTGAAAGATTTCGTCAGGCTTCCGATCTCATTCTCTGAATCGATCTCCACATCTGCTCCGTCAAAATGCCCTTCCTGTACTCTGGACATGGAATCTCTGAGACGCTGAAGAGGATATGTAAGACTCTTTGCCAGAAATCTGGAAAAAAGCAGTGCCACGATCATCAGAAGTGCGGAAATAAGCACATAAATACTCTGTGCCTGATTGCTTTTGCGCAGAAGCTCGCTGACGCTCATACAGCCCACAACGGTCCATCCGGTTTTATTTGATCTGGAAATGGAATACAGCTTTCCTCTGTTTCCCTTTTCGGTACGCACCGTATCTTCTTTTGATTTCACGATCAGGTCGATATTCTCAGTCTGCAATTCATTGTAAAGCTGCTGCTGTTGGGGATGGTATACAATATTTCCGCTTTCATCCAGAATGAATGCGTATCCCTTTTTCCCGATCGTATTCTGATCACAGAGTTCACTGATGGCACTGTAATTCAGGTCAATAAAAAAGACTCCCTCTTTCTCACCACTGTTGGAAAAATTACGGATTCCCCTGCTTAAAGTGATCACCCACGGGCGTTCTCCGCTGATGATGTGCTGTACATGGGAAGATGTAAGAAGCGGGCCTTCCGGCTTCTGCAAAGCATCCAGGTACCACTCCTGGGTGGAAAGTTTCAGATCCGGATTCACAGACTGTTTGCCGTCGTTGATCAGTTTCCGCCCATTAATTCCAATGATTCCCAGATTTCGGATATCACTTCGCCCGTCCAGAATTGTCTTGAACTGGTTGATCAGACGTTCTCTTGTGTCATCGTCCACATTTTCGCCGAAAAGATATTGCTGCACATCCTCGTTGCTGGAGATCATATAAGCAATATTTTCCATGTAGTCAATATAAGAATCTATATTCTGATTCATCTGCTGCACGATATTCTGGGTGTAGACAGAGGAATTTTCAAAAATAGAATTGCGGGTATATCTCATAGAAACACCGGTTATAACCAGCACCGCACTTAAAAGCAGCACCGTCACCACCGCAAAGATCGCGCTCTGGATACTTTTGAATTTTCCTATGATCTTTGCCGCAAACCGGATATCTCTCATTTACGTTTCTCCCTTGCATATTCTGTCGGGGTGCAGCCTGTCATTTTTTTGAAGGAGATTCCAAAGTAATGCGGGTCTGCAAATCCGACTTTTTCGGCAATTTCATAATTCTTCATGGTTGTATTTTCCAGAAGCTCCTTCGCTTTCTCCATTCGGGTACGTATCAGAACTTCTGTAAATGTTTCTCCTGTAAGATCTTTAAAAATCGTACTAAAATAACTGGTACTGATATTCAGATAGGAGCAGATACTGTTCAGGCTTAAATCCGGGTCCATATAATTCTTCTGAATATAGTCCAGGGCAAGTCTTGCCTGGCGCTGTCCGCTGGAACTGTTGGCATCGGAAAGCGTCTGAAAAATTTCTCCCACATGAGATTTTACCAGTTCAAATGCACTGTCAAAAGAATTCTGCTCTGTGACCTGCTGCAGAAGTGCTTCTCTTTTGGAAAAAAGCTTACTGTCCGGAACCATATCCTCGCAGGTTTCGTCTGCTGCACGGATGATCTGCTGCAGATAAACACAGGCCCTGCTCTTATCCACGCGTGCCGCTTTGATGTCGGATGAAATTTTTTCTAAAATATGATCCGCATTTTCTTTCCTGCCTGTTTTCAGTGCGGTTACCAGAGCCTCTACGACATTCTTTATGGAAAGCGTATTCTCCTCCGGCTGTTCCTCCATATCAATCAGAAGCCTTCCACCAAGAAGATATCTGTATTCGATTCCCTTTTCTGCCAGCTCATGAGACACCAGAAGCTCCTGCTGTGTCCTTGCCCAGCTTCCCACACTGATTGAAACATCCAGAGCCATCAGCTCTTTAAGCTTGGACTGGATCATCTGACAGATTTCCATAATTTTTTCGCCAAATTCTCTGGTCCGGTTTCCCATAAACAATACGCAGACCTTATTGTTTCCTTCCTGATAGGCAACACCTGCCTTCTCCCTGCTTACAATCTCATCACTGACATTAAAAAGGACAAAGGACATCAGTGCACTCTCCTGCCTTTTCTCTGCGGTGATCTGTGTTCCGTCCGAATACAGATCCAGATCAAACGCCGCCACGCGATAGCAGGCAGCTTCCAGACTGATTCCAAGCCCGGAAAGTTCCTCAAGGCTTTCTTCTCTTGTTTTAATGTTTTCCACAAAAGCCTGCAGTGCTCTGGACCGGATCACAATCGCATTCTTCTGATAGTTCTCCGATGTCTGCGTCAGGCGCTCGATTTTCTGTTTTTCTTCTCTTCGCTGATCCACTTTTTTCTTCATTTTTTCGATGACTGCACGGAGTTCCATGGCAGTTACAGGCTTCAGCATGTATTCACTGACGTCATACTGGATCGCCTTCTTGGCATATTCAAACTCACCGAATCCACTGAAGATCACAATTACAATATCCGGATAGTTATCATGGAGAAAATGGCTCAGTTCCATACCATCCATATATGGCATAAGAATATCTGTAAGTACAATGTCTACCGGATGGGTCTGCACAAATTCCGCTGCTGCCTTCCCGTTGTCACAGTCTCCTACCAGCTCGCAGTCCATGGCTTTCCAGTCAATATTCTCCCGGATCGCATCGCGAACAAGTATCTCATCGTCTACCAGTAAAATACGATACATAATTTCTGTCGTCCCCCTCTGTTCAGTTTCTGTTGCTTTTTTGTACATCCCCCTGGCAGATACCTCCCACTATATCTGCCATTTACATTGTTAAAAATTACTGTTTTCTATGTAAACAATAACTGTTAATTCTTTCTACATGGTAACATGTTTGTTGATAATTTACAACGGAGTTTCTTAGTCCACTTTACAGGCAGTACTGTGCAAAAAATCCCATGTCCAATATATTGGACACGGGATTTCATCGTATACAATATTACGCTGGCTGTTCCGCGATTTATTTTACAATAACGCCATCTTCATCCCAGAGGTCATGCCAGTCGTTTGCACCATGCCACAGGAATACCTGTCCTTTTACAAGACGGTTGCCTTTTTCCAGGGTTGCGATGGTTGCCATTTCCTCATCTGTAAGAGGATCCTCGGTGACACATTTCAGGTTGCTTGCATAGTTATGGACAGAGAACGGAATGGAGATCTCACCTCTCTGATGTGCCCATTTCAGAGCGATCAGAGCCGGATGAACACCATGTGCTTTTGCGATTGCCTGCATTTCCGGAACTTCCAGATCCGCAACATCCTCCGGACAGATATCTCTCTCAGGTCTGCGTGGGGAACCGATCGGCATGTAACCTACCGGCTGGATGTTATGTGCTACCAGATAATCATAAAGCTCCTGCTGCTGGAAGCATACATGCAGCTCAAGCTCGCAGGTTGCAGGTTTGATCTTCATAAGTGGAAGAACTGCCTCAAGTTTCGGAATGGTCATGTTGGAAATACCGATGTAACGGATCTTTCCTTTTTCTACCAGAGCCTCGCACTGACGGTATGTATCCATGAACTCCTCAACACTGAACGGCTTGGAATCCGGATTTCTGGAATCTACATCACATCCCGGTGCATGATAGTTCGGGAATGGCCAGTGGATATAATACATATCCACATAGTCACACTGAAGGTCTTTGATGCTCTTGTCACAGGCTTCCTCTACTCTTCTGTGCATGTCGTTCCATACTTTTGTCATGATGAAGAGATCCTTACGCTCTACAACGCCTTCGTCGAACGCATCCTTAAATACCTGGCCGATCTCATGCTCGTTTCCGTAGCATGCGGCACAGTCGAACATACGGTAACCACTGCGGATCGCGCCTGCAACAGCTGCAGATACATCCTCGGCGGATACACGGTCGGAACCGAAGGTTCCCATTCCGACGCATGGAACCTGTTCGCCGGAAGGAAGTGTCACTTTCGGCACGATTGCCGGATTGATAACTTCTGCCATCTTTACATCTCCTTTTTTATGAAAAAATTTTTCTTATTATAAACTTGTTTTACAGCCTCTATAATTTTTTGATTTCAATCTGTGGAAGAAGTTTCTCCATATCTTCCATCACAAAGAAACCGGTCTCCTCACGCATGGCTGCTGCCGCTGAGATCGCGCTGGCCCTGCGCAGGGTCTCTTCCAGGGAAAGTCCCTCGCTTAATCCAAGGGCAAAACCTGCGATCATGGAATCTCCACAGCCTACAGTATTTACTGCATCGATCTTCGGAACTATCGCACGGAAAATCCCCTCCTCGCCAACTGCCAAGGAGCCATCTGCTCCAAGAGAAACCGCTACGATCTCCACGCCACCGGCATGGATGGCTTTTGCCGCTTCGATGATATCGTTGATGTCATCACAGTGCTTTCCCGTAAGCATTCGGATCTCGTCGATATTGGGCTTGATCAGTGTTGGTGCTGCCTTGATTCCCTCTTCCAGAAGCTTTCCGCTGGTATCCAGGATCACCGGTTTTCCTGCGTCTTTGACAATCTTCACAAGACGCTGATAGGCAGTTCCGTCAAGTCCTTTGGGCACGCTGCCGGACATTGCAACAACAGAAGCGTCTTTTACAAGCTCGCGGAATTTTTTCTCAAATCCCTCAAAGTCTGCCTCTGTGAGAGTAAATCCCGGCTCCAGGAATTCGGTCTGCACGTGATTCACTTCATCCCAGATATTGATGCAGGAACGGCTCTCCGAGTCCACATGGTAAAAAGCGCTCTTGATGCCAAAAGGTTTCAGGGCATCTTCAATATAATTGCCTGCGTGGCCGCCCACAAAACCTGTGGCAACCACTTCGGCACCGTAAATGGACGCCGGCTTGGAGACATTCAGTCCCTTTCCGCCGGGAACATAGGTACATTCCCGTACCCGGTTCACTTCGCCCACTTTAAAATCATCTACTACATAACGCTTGTCAATGGCAGCGTTTAACGTTACAGTCAGGATCATATCAGTCTTCCTCATTGGAAAGAAGGATCTTTCCTTTTACAAGGCCCGGGGTCTTGAACAGCTGGAATGCTTCCTGTGCCTGGCTCATCGGGATCTTCTTGTAGATGAAGCCCGGATCAAATTTCAGCTGGCCGGTTGCAAAGTAATGCGCGGTCAGATCCCACTCACGTCCCGGATATGGTGCACTGTAGGACATCCAGGAACCGGTAAGTTTGAACTCTTTACGGTTCATATTCTCCCACTGTTTCGGTGTGAAAGTAAGGTTCTCATGAGGAGTACCGATAAAGCATACATGGGCTTTGTTTGCAGCAAGCTCAAATGCCATGTGCATAGTAGGAACTTGTCCGGCTGTCTCGAATACAAAGCCGTATCCTTTGCCGCCTGTGATGGCCATGGCCTTCTCCATGTAGCCTTCTTCTTTTGTGTTGATGACTTCATCTGCGCCGAGACGTTTTGCAAGGGCAAGTCTCTCATCGCTGATATCAAAAACTACGACTTTCTTGGAGCCGAAGATCTTTGTCCACTGCATGGTAAACATACCAACGGTACCGCCGCCCAGGATTGCCACATACTCACCGCCGTGGTAATCATTCTGGAATACACCGTGGATGGCTACGGTTGCAGGCTCAAACATAGCGCCCTGCTCATATGGAACATTGTCTGCAAACGGTACGGCATTTTTCTCAGGAACTACTACATAGTCCGCATTTGCTCCCTGCTCTCTGGAACCGATGAAGCTGTAATGTTTGCAGAGGGAGTAATTACCTTTCTGGCAGTCGTCACATTTCATACATGGAAGAAGCGGTGCACCGGATACACGGTCGCCGACTTTTACCTTGGTAACGCCTTCTCCGACTTCCACTACATCACCGGAAAACTCATGTCCAAGTACGATCGGATAAAAATGTACGCCGTGGTTTAATACACGAGGGATATCAGATCCACAAATTCCGGAATATCTTACTTTGATCTTTACGTGACCCGGAGTTACCTGTGGTTCTTCCACTTCCTGGTACTGGACATCTTCATTTGCTACTACTACTGCTGCTTTCATGATTATTTTTCCTCCTCATTTCTCATCATAGGTTCAAGAGATTTATAGAGATTTAAATAGGTTTTATAGGTTTTCTCATAAACGGCCCTGTTATCCGGGTTCGGTTCATGTCTTCTTGTTTCTTTTACGGTAAGGCGGATGGCTTCATCATAATCCTGATACATTCCAACGCCAATACCTGCCAGGATCGCTGCGCCAAGGGTTGTGGCTGTATCGGATGACGGTACTACGATCGGCTTGCCGGTAATATCGGATTTGATCTGAGTCCAGAGAAGAGAATTGGCGGATCCTCCCATTGCACGGAGAGCTTCCACATCTGCTCCTGCTTCCTTTGCCACCTCCAGGTTGTGCTTCAGGGAAAGTGCCACGCCTTCCATGCAGGCACGTACCATATGGCCCTTGGTCTTGGCGAAATCCAGTCCATAGAATACACCTTTTGCGTTCGGGTTCCAGATTGGGGAACGCTCGCCGGACATATATGGAAGAAATACCACACCGTCACTGCCTGGAGCAATTTTTTCCGCGATCTCATTGAGCTGATCCAGGGAAGACCCTTTTTCCTCAGCTACAGAGCGCTCATAATCTGCGAACTCACGTTCAAACCAGCGCATGACACCACCGCCGCCGGTTGTGCCGCCCTGAAGGAGCCACTGTCCCGGAACTACGTGATATCCGAGGATCAGTCTGGGATCTGCCTTGTACTCGTCCATGCAGATACTCATTCCTCCGGCCTGTCCGCCCTGTTCCTGTGTCTCTCCCGGATGGATCACTCCGGCCCCCAGCGTTCCACATGCCGCATCCAGACCGCCGGCAACAACCGGTGTTCCCACAGCAAGGCCGGATTCTTCTGCTGCTTTCTCTGTAACCGTTCCCACAACATGGTCACAGTCGCAGATCTCAGGAAGAAATCCCATGGGGATTCCAAGTTTTTTGCACATTTCCTCATCCCAGGCTGCTTTTCTCATGTCAAAGCAGTGCAGGCCGTATCCCTGTGAAACATCCTGACTCATCACACCGGTCAGTTTGTAGGCAATGTAGCTGTTGGACTGCAGGATCTTGTCGATCTTTGCGTAAACTTCCGGGAGATTTTCTTTGTACCAGAGGATCTTTGCGGTTGTGTAGGATGGCTGAAGAGAATTACCGGATACTTCAAAAATCTTGTCCGCTCCGATTTCTTCGTTCAGTCTGTCGCAGATGGACTGTGCTCTGGTATCCATCCAGATCGGAGTGTTTGTAAGAACATTTCCGTCCTTGTCCATGGCAATGGCGGACCAGCTCTGGCCGTCAATGCCGATACCTGCGATCTCCTCCAGCTGGATCCCGGCTTTTTCGATCACTTTTTTTACTGCCTGACAGACAGCACTCCACCATTCTTCCGGATTCTGCTCTGCCCAGCCTTCTTTCGGATAATATACCGGATAATCACCATTGGCTGCTGCCACTACGGTTCCTGACTTTTCAAAAACCGCAACCTTGCAGGCACTGGTGCCGATATCAATACCAAGTAAATATGGTTTCATTATGAATTCTCCTTCTCCTTTAGCACACGCACGGATTTCCCCATAATAATTTCCGCGCCAAGCTTCTCTGTGATCGGCTCCGTTTCTTCGCTCTCTGCCTCTCCCAGCCGTTTCAGCATAATGCTCGCCACTTCCCTGGCAATGCCCGATGTAGGCTGTGCCACGATGGTAAGCTTGGGGCTGCAGGCTCTGGCAAACTGCAGATTATCAAAACCGATCATGGAAAGCTGTTCCGGAATTTTCAGATCCAGCTCATTCATTCCGATCACCGCCCCCATGGTCATCTCATAGTTGGTAACGAATACGGCTGTCATATCCGGATTGTCCGCCACAAGTTTCTCGATTCCTCTCACGCCACCCTGAATGGTATAGTCGCCGTGATAGATCAGAGATTCCCGTACCGGAAGATTTTCTTTTTCATATGCGCTTCGGTATCCCTGGAGACGTTCCTGCGCCGTGGAAATTTCCTCCGGGCCGCCGATAATCCCGATCTTACGGTGTCCTGCCTTAAAAAAAACTCTCATGGCATCCTCGGCCGCCTTCTCATTGTCCACAAGAACACTGTCGCAGGAAAGCTCCTGTATTCTTCGGTCAATGAGTACAATGGGCTTCCCGGTTTTCTGGAATTTTTTCAGATGATTGCCTTCAGCATCCACCGGCATGCTGATGATCCCATCCACACGTTTCCGGCTTAAAAATTCCACTGCGTCCCGCTCCAGTTTCTTATCGGTACGGCAGTCACAGACAATGGTGGCGTATCCGTGGCTTCGCAGCACATCCTCCATTCCTGTGATGATCTCCGCACAAAAGGTATTATTAAGCTCCGGGATCACTACCCCGATGGTCTTGGTGGCATTGGTCTTCAGGCCTCTTGCCACCTCATTGACCTCATAGTGCAGTTCCTCGATGGCTTCCTCGATCTTTACTCTGTTTTTTTCTCTTACGTTTCCGCCATTAAAATAAGAAGAAATCGTCGCAAGCCCAAGTCCCGTCCGCTTGGCAATATCTTTCATGGTTGCTGCCATACTGATCACTCCGTTTCTGCTTTTTACAGAAATTCCTTATTCTGCCTTTCCATCGCAGCCGCAGACTTTCATACGTGCCTCAACCAGCTCTTTCACTGCCTGGATGGCTTTCTTTCCGTATGCCTTCGGGTCGATGGTGTCCTCATTCTCTGTAAATGTCTCTTTTACTGCTTTGGAGTATGCTGCACGAAGCTCTGTTGCAAAATTTACTTTACAGATACCACGTTTTACACAATCACTGACATCCTCATCGCTGAGTCCGGATGCTCCGTGAAGAACAAGCGGGATATCTACAACTTCGCGGATCTCACTTAAGCGCTCTTTGTCAAGAACCGGTGTTCCTACATAGAAGCCATGTGCGGTTCCGATGGCAACTGCCAGAGAAGTAACACCTGTGCGCTCTACGAATTCTTTTGCTTCCTGCGGATCTGTGTTGGTGTCTGCCTCAGCCTCAAGGTCGTCCTCTTTACCGCCTACCTTACCAAGCTCAGCCTCACATGGAATGTTCAGGGCTGCTGCTACGTCCGCAACTCTCTTGGTCTCTTTGATATTGTCCTCAAAATCCAGTTTGGAACCGTCGATCATCACAGATGTGTAGCCTGCATGCATTGCCTGCATTGCAAGTTCAAAACTGCTGCCGTGGTCAAGATGAAGGCATACCGGAACAGAAGCCTTGGCTGCCTCTGCTGCCACGATTGCTGCGTAAGTCTCAACAGTACCATATTTGATCGTAGATGGTGTTGTCTGGATCATAACCGGTGCTTTCAGCTCCTCAGCTGCCTGGATGATCGCTTTCACCATTTCCATATTCTCTGCGTTGAAAGCTCCTACCGCATATCCGCCCTTCTGTGCTTTTAACAGCATTTCTTTAGATGTAACCAGTGGCATAATCTTTTCCTCCTTGGAATTATTGTGTTTATTTTTTATATTATTTCTTCATTTGATCCAGAAACCGAAACGTTTCTGTTTGAGTTCATCTTAACGCACCGAAACGTTTCTGTCAACTATAAAATTTTCATCATTTACAGGAAAATATTACCTTGAAAAGAAGACAAAATACCGTTAGATTAATAATTAAAAGTAATACAAACCTGTGGCCGGGCAGGTCCGTCTGATACTACCGGCAGCATAACAATTTCAGGAAGCGCTGTATCCCGTTCTGAATACCAGAAACGGATGCAGCATTTTCCGGAAATGTTATAAGTACACAATGATCTTAGGAGGATATGAACAATGTTAAAAGGAATTCCAGAAATCTTATCACCAGAATTACTGAAAGTTTTATGTGAGATGGGACACAGTGACCGTCTTGTAATCGCTGACGGAAACTTCCCGGTAGAATCCATGGGAAAAAATGCCATTACCATCCGCTGTGACGGACATGGTGTTCCGGAGATCCTGGATGCCATCCTGAAACTCTTCCCGCTGGATACCTATGTAGAACATCCGGTAAACCTGATGGAAGTAATGCCTGGTGATGACGTGGAGACACCGATCTGGGATACATATAAAGAGATCGTTTCCAAACATGACGAGCGTGGCGAGAAAGCCATCGGAAATATCGAGCGTTTCGCATTCTATGATGAAGCAAAAACTGCATACTGCATCATCTCCACAAGTGAGAAAGCACTTTATGCCAATGTAATGCTTCAGAAAGGTGTTGTGATCAACAACGACTGATCTTTCTTCTGAACTGCCTGATATATCATATATACACACATATTCAACCAGAAACTCCCGTTTCCATACTCTTTTCAGAGGAATGGAAACGGGAGTTTTGACTTTTTGTTTTTATCTTTTTCCTGATTTTGCAGCGTAACTTCCGCAGAGCGTTTTCCCTTCGGATGTTTTTACACCGGCACGGACCGCATAATAGTAGGTTGTCCCCTTCTTCGCCGTCTTATCCTCATAAGATACTGTAGTACTTCTGCCTGAGACAGTGCCTATTTTTTTCCAGGTGCTGTTTTTGGTCTTCCGGTAAACATCATAGAATGTTGCACGGCTCTGTGCCCTCCAGTAAAGTTTAAGTCCACTGGATGTTTTCTTCACAGCAGAAATTTTCTGGATATCCGGATAGGATAAAACAGCTCTGCTCTCCTTATAACTGCCAAAAACTTTCTTTCCGTCTACGTTACGGTATGCACGTACAGAATACGTATAAGACGTAATTCCCCGGATCTGGGAATCCTGATAGCTGGAAACATTACTTTTCACTTCAGCGATCCTCTCCCAGTCACTGTTCCCTGTTCTGCGATATACACGATAGCCGCTTGCTCCCGGAACTTTCCCCCAGGAAACTGTATTTTTCGGACCAGAAACCGCAGTCGCACTGGCTGCTGCTTTTGCAAGTTCTGTCTTTGCGGACACGGCAGTGGAAGCAGTTCCATAGAGCGTTGTTTTTCCTGTACATACATATGCTGCCCTGACACGGTAACTGTAGGTATTTCCTGTTTTTACAGTCGTATCACTCCAGCTTTGTATACTGGATTTCATACTCGTCAGTTTGCTTTCTTTTCCACCGTTTTCGCTTCGGTAGATCACATAATAGTTGCATCCCGTTACTGCTGACCAGGCCAGGTTGATCTTATTGTAGGCTTTGGAAGTGATCTTCAGCCCGGCAGGCTGTTTTAATTTCACGGTTACTTTACAGGATGCCCTGATTCCTTTCGCGTTATTTCCATAGCAGGAAATCGTCACTGTTCCGGGATGCTTCGCAGTTACCAGACCATTACTGCTGACTGTGGCAATATTCGTATCCGAACTCTCCCAGCTGATTCCGGACGTTGTCATCTCCGTTCTTGTTGCGGAAGCACTCAGAGATTTTTTCTCACCGGCATACATGGACAGAGATGTATTGGAAATCTGCATTTTTGCCGGGCTGTCCAGTGTTTTTGTATGGGCTTTGATCCGATAGGTAATTCCATAAATATCCCTCGTTTTGGTACTTAACACAAGATCCGCACCATCTTCCCATTCTTTCTGCGAATTCAGATAACGGAAACTCTGACCTGACAGAATCGAGGGTTCGAATTCGCACCAGCCATAAGAAACTTCTGCTTCCACATAATACTTAATAGTTGCATTTCCCGCATTCGTTACCACAATAGAGTAAGAACTTCCCTGGCTGATCAGTACCTCCGGGATCTGAAATGTCATAATTCCGGCCATCGGCTGTCTTAAAGTTACCGGTGTGGCATATGCCGGCGTTCCACTTGTGGGATCTTTTGCGTTTTTAAGGTTTGTATACACCTGCACTTTATAGGTATTGTTGGTCGTCAGAGCTGCAAGCGTCACTTCGCCAAGCTTCTCCGCCTTACCGTTTCCTGCAGAAGCACGGAAAACACTGGCAATCTTATCTCCGGCATACATCGCCAGGGCACTCAGCCCGCAGGTTCCGTCATAAAAATAATTATTGGTATACTTTGGCTGATTCGTTGCTGAAGCTGCCACCAGGTTGTTAATGGAACCATCCTGATAAGATAAGTAGAAATATCCATTTTTTCCCCAGTTTTCTCCCCAGCTGTTCTTGACGATCCATGCACCATCTGCAGTTACATTCGACGCTGTCTTAAAATTTTTTGCAGAATAATTGTCATCCCATCCCACTACTGTAACCAGATGGTTGATGCTTTTGGTACTGGACGGATAGGAGTATGCGGCTGTATCCGCATTGTAATATCGATTCTGTGCATTGTACATAAGGGTCACTGCATTATTCGCAAGCACCATTTTTTTCATTGCACTTACTGAATAATCGGAAAAATATGCATTCTTCAGATATGCCACCGCATCGTATTCCTTGGACGCATCCGGGATTACTCCGGTTTTCTTCGTATGTGTCTCATCTGTTGCCATCGGAACATCTTCTTCTGTTGTCATCCCTGACCAGGTGCTCAGAAAAAATGATGCGAGCATGTCATTTCCGGATTCATGATAATCCTGATTTCCATAGTCATCTGTTCCATAATGGTAATTAATATCACCGGCAGTATTTCCAAGAGGATCGTTATTCCGGTTTGCAAAAAAATACGCCAGATGTTCTTCAGAAAGATCATATGTTCCAAGGCCCTGTGAAAGGAGTGAAGTCTCCAGAAGTGATGCCATTCCAAATGCCCAGCACATTCCGTAGGGTTCCTGATTTTTCACAGAAGTTACGTATCCCAGATCCGCTGCATTATAGTAGGACGGATACGCCGCTGCCCGTGCCCCTGGAACATCCTCTGTATCATTTCCGATAGGCTCAGCTGTCGTGTAACTGGTAAGGGAATCAAACGGAGCCAGCTGTTCTTTTTCTTCCTCTTCTGTCAGCGGACGTCCTTTGATATATTCTATTTGGGAGTCTTCCCCATCACCGGTTCCATCTCCAAATGTGTTCTCTGTAGAATCAGAAAAAACATTCTCCTCACTATCCGGCGAAGTCCAGTCTGTTCTGTCATCCTGATCCAGCTCCTCCGAAATATTGTCGTCACTTCCCTGCGAGATCTCTTCCGTTTCTGTATCTGAGGTTCCTGCCACAGATACTCCATCCGTATCGTTCTGCGTAGTTCCACCATCTTCAGCCCCTGCTTCAGATGATTCCCCGGTTTGACCCTGATTTCGTATGCTCTGACTTCTCTCTGTCTCATCCGCATCCGCTGACACGACTGCCGTATCACCGAAATCCGCAGCCATAACCGGCACCTGACTACCCGCGACAGCCACACTCAGAAATAATGGAAGCAATTTTTTCCTGAACAGTTTTGATCTTTTCACATGATTCTCCTCTTTTGCTTTAACTGTATGATTATCCTCTTTTTTTCAAATGATAACCGAAAATCCCGATCACTGCAAGCGCTGTCGCTGTCCCGATCCAGATAAAAGGATTCCTGTACCATACTTTTGTTTTTTTGAAGGATTTCGCAACGGAACCATTGACCGGTTTCGCATCTGTCTCTTCCTGTTCTTCTGTGGAAACCGGAGATATCTGTACTGCCGGACCATATACTTCCCCAGTTCCGCCGGAAGATACTTCTTTCTCTGTTCCGGAGACATCCGTACTGTCATCTGATTCCCGTGGCGTTCCTGATACGGCAATACCGTCATTCGGTTCCTGCCGGGTTTCGGATGATCCCGTCTGGTCATTCAGACCCTGTTCAATTCCGGTTCCTGCTGAATCTGCACCGGTTCCTTTCGTTATTCCGGCTGCTGCCAGCTCTTCATCCTTCGATGGCCGGAGTTCATCAAGAGGCACATATCCATGTCTTCCCTGATACTCGGTATAACCCCAGTTCTCGCCGTCTTTCTCCGTTTCCCCTTCAATATGCAGAACTGTTCCGTCTTTAATTTCAGTTCCGTTAAATTTTCCACTTTTTTTATCTGTTGACGGATAAATATCCACTCCGTCCTCACCGGAATCCACGGTCATATAATAATCCGTGCTGCTCTGCGGAAGTTCCACTTTCTCTGATCTGTCCGCATAAACCGGCATACTTACCGTCACTGTCAGCAAAGCCGCCAGCAGCACACCTTTTATTCTTTTCATTCTGTCTCCTCCATCCGTACCCGCATCTTCGTTTCCCGTATACGCAAAATCCTCTTATATTTCTCTTCTGCTCCGAAATATAAGAGGATCTTATCATTAGTAGTGGTACTGCCAGCGTTTCCTGTCTGGTGTATATGTTTTATGCCAGTTCTCTCTCGCACATATCCAGTGCAGACGCGATTACCGCATCCATATCATAATACTTGTACTCGCCAAGACGTCCGCCAAAGATTACCTTGGATTCCTTCTGTGCAAGTTCTTTATACTGTGCGTAAAGCTGTCCGTTCTTCTCATCATTAACCGGATAATATGGCTCATCGCCCGGTTTCCACTCAGAACTGTACTCACGGCTGATCACAGTCTTCGGAAGATCGTTGCCTTCCTCATCCTTGCCGAACTCAAACCATTTATGCTCAATGATACGTGTCCACGGTGTCTCAACATCTGTGTAGTTCACAGCTGCATTACCCTGGAAATTCGGCTTATCAAGAGTCTCATTCTCAAAACGGACAGAACGATACTCCAGTGTTCCAAGCTTATAATCAAAGTATGCGTCAATGGCACCTGTGTAGATAACCTTCTCAGCCATAGCATCATACTCAGCCTTCTTCTCAAGGTAATCCTCATTCAGACGAACCTCAATGCCGTCCAGGAGGTTCGCTACCATCTTCGTATATCCGCCAACCGGGATTCCCTGATAAAGAGCATTGAAATAGTTGTTATCAAAAGTCAGACGGACCGGAAGTCTCTTGATGATAAAGGAAGGAAGCTCTGTGCATGGACGTCCCCACTGCTTCTCTGTATAACCCTTGATCAGCTTCTCATAGATATCTGTACCAACCAGGCTGATTGCCTGCTCCTCAAGGTTCTTCGGTTCTGTGATACCAGCTGCCTTACGCTGCTCCTCGATTTTCTCAGCAGCCTCCTCCGGAGTCACAACCCCCCACATCTTATTGAAGGTATACATATTAAACGGAAGGCTGTACAGCTCACCATGATAATTGGCAACCGGGCTGTTTGTAAAACGGTTGAACTCCGCAAACTGTGTAATATAATTCCAGACCTTCTTATTATTGGTATGGAAAATATGTGCACCATACTTATGAACATTGATTCCCTCAATCTTCTCTGTGTACACGTTTCCTGCAATATTCGGGCGTTTGTCAATCACGAGAACAGATTTGCCCGCCTTCTTCGCCTCATGAGCAAAGACAGCACCGTAAAGACCGGCGCCTACGATAAGATAATCGTACATTCGTTTTTCTCCTTGTTGTTTGATGTGATTATTTTAACACCTGTGCTGCGGGTATGGCAAGTGTTCTTTTTTACCGACATATGTTATTTTCTTTTTGCATAAATGACTATTACATCACTATTGTATTCGTGTTCGGCGATCTTTTCATAGCCAAATCCAACCATTTCGTTCAACACATGTTTCATATCTCCTGATGCTTCTTTCTTATCAACGGCTATATAATATTTATTATTTTCTGAAATCAGTTCTTTTGCATTGTCATTATCCATAATAAGCTCCTTTCTTGCGGTTGTATGTCAAGCGGATATTCGCAATCCGCATTCGCTACGCAGTTCTACACCGAATAACTGCTTCGCAGATTCGGTTAAAACATTATTTGCAGTAATTTAATAACACCTCCAATAAATTAATTCCTATTCCATTACAATATTTCACAAAAGATTCTATTGATGGATTTCCATTATATGATTCAATTTTCGAAATCATCTGTTGTGTTAAACCTGTTCTCTGTGCAACATCTTTTTGCGTTAACTTTTTTTCTTTCCGGATTCTTTTCAGACATATAGCAATATTATAAATTTCCGTTTCTATCTCATATTGCTTTTTAAGTATCAAATCAGATGCTACTTCTTTTTTCAGCTCTTCTAATGCACCCATATTGCTATTTCCTTTTACAATAAACTAAATCAAAGACATCTTTATCCATTTTTATAACATTGAATATTTAAATATAATTTTGGATCTAGCATAACACTCATCACTCCTTTCTTTCATAAATTATATTTTTTCGAAACTATATAAACACTCTTAGGACTTCTGCCTGAGAGATCAATTCTCTCAGGCACTAATGCTCCGGTGGTATTTTCTATATATGTTCTCTGTGAATAAGCGGATTTTTTAACATTCGTTTTTCCCTGTCAACAGCGGTTTTCTTATCTGTCTTTTCCGTCTTATTTTTCTGTTTATGCTCCGTTATATATACAATATTTATAGTATTATCCAAACCCCTGTAATAAAATATACGCACATCTTTCTTCTTAATTTCGTAAAGTGTTGGCGTAATCTTTTTATCATTCGGTCTCGTAGTAAAGTTCTCTAGTCCATCCTTTAGTATTCCCTCCAGCACAGTTAATACTATCGGCTTTACTTCGTTTGAAAGATTACTTAAAATATTTTTACCACCGGAGGTCCTATACACGAAAATCTGTTCCATATAGTTCCTCCATAACAACTGTTGGTTGTATTTTTCTGTAGTTTATACCATATGTTCAAAATTGTCAAGCCTGTTGACAATAAAATCTATAAGCGCAAAATCCCGCATAGTGACATACTCCCACCACTTAAATCTTATAGATTTTGATGTGGGGGTTCCTGCTCAATTGCCCTTCAGAGCAAAGATAAAACAGGCTATCCCTGCGTGTCCCGCGGTTTTTATAAGTACGGATGCGAACTTTTTATTGTGTTATCATGCACATTCTATAAGGATCCGTTTTCCTTCGTTCATGATATTGAATGCCGCATTCACATCACGATCCATTCTGTTTCCACATTCACAGTAATAAATTCTTTCAGATAAAGACAAAATCTGGATGTGTCTGTACAAAGAACAGAAATTAATTTTGTGAGATTTTCCTGAGATATGATATTAAAAGAATGTTCTATTATTTTAGGATAACGAAATTCCAGCTGAGAAAGATGATTGATATATCCCTGCTTTTCTCCATATTGAAGGATACTGTGGAATAAAATAAGAATGTTTTTTATGGTGCGGGAAGAAAGCCCTTCTTTTTTCAGTTTTTCGGAAAATCTGTATATAGAATCTGATGAGATATATTTTACAGGAATGTCCCCAAATTCAGGAATGATATGTATGCTGATCAAAGTTTCATAACAGGTATAAGTACTGATCTTTACAGTGTATCGAACAGATGCAAGCCATTCCTGATTAAGGTTCCGAAAGAGGATTTTTCTTCCGATATTTGTCTGGGTCCTGTTTTTGCATAAAATTGCCAGCTTTTTCTTTTTTACAGAATCATAAGTGTGAGCATATACATAGCCATACTGAATCCGGCCATTTTGGTCACGGGATTTTTCATAGCGCGCTTCCCATCTTCCATCTTTTCTCTTTCTGATATTTTCCCCTTTTCTAGGCATAATTGCAGTCTCCTTTTTCATTCATTATAGCAAAAGCCTGACCATTTTTGTGACCACGAATCGGCGAAAAAAGGAAGCCAGGTGGCGTATTTAGGAATATCTCACACCCAAAAAGAGCATAACCTGCTAAATATAGTGCATTTTTCGTGGCTTGACAACACATATTGCCGATGCTATCATTGTTTATGATTCGGAAACTATGTATAATTGAGAAAAACAGGTGTCGCTTATGGAAATGATAAGCGACATTTTTACCCCAAAAAACAGGCAGGCCTCTCTTATAAAAAGAAGCCTGCCTGTTTTTATTTATGATATGTACTTACCGTTTCTTAATCCTCATATCCATTCGGATTCTGGCTCTGCCATTTCCAGGAGTCTGCACACATCTCGCGGATTCCGTTCTCTGCTTTCCAGCCAAGTTCTCTCTCAGCTTTGGATGCATCGGAGTAGCAGGTTGCGATGTCTCCAGGGCGGCGTGCTTTGATCACGTATGGGATTTTAACACCTGTAGCTGCCTCGAAGTTCTTAACAATGTCGAGAACGCTGTAGCCTTTACCTGTTCCAAGGTTGTAAATGCTTAATCCGGATTTATCTTCCAGTTTCTTGAGGGCTTTTACATGGCCTTTGGCAAGGTCTACTACATGGATGTAGTCACGGACACCTGTTCCGTCCGGTGTATCGTAATCGTTTCCGAATACGCCGAGTTCTTTCAGTTTACCTACTGCAACCTGTGTGATGTATGGCATCAGGTTGTTCGGGATACCGTTCGGGTTCTCACCGATGGTTCCGCTCTTATGAGCACCGATCGGGTTGAAGTAACGAAGAAGAACTACATTCCACTCCGGATCTGCCTTCTGGATATCTGTAAGGATCTGCTCCAGCATGGATTTCGTCCAGCCATATGGGTTGGTGCACTGTCCCTTCGGGCACTCCTCTGTGATCGGGATGATTGCCGGATCTCCGTATACGGTCGCTGAGGAAGAGAAAATAATATTCTTGACATTATGCTTTCTCATCACATCCACAAGTGTCAGGGTTCCTGCGATATTATTCTCATAATATTCCCACGGCTTGGCAACGGATTCACCTACTGCTTTCAGTCCTGCGAAATGAATACAGGAGTCGATCTCTTCTTTGTCAAAAACTTCATTCATTGCGTCACGGTCCAGGATGTCTGCTTTATAGAATTTCACCGGTTTTCCTGTGATCTTGGATACTCTGTCCAGAGCCTTCTCACTGGAATTACATAAATTGTCAACTACTACAACATCATATCCTGCGTTCTGCAGTTCTACAACGGTATGACTTCCAATGTATCCTGCTCCACCTGTTACTAAAATTGCCATAGTTTTTCTCCTCCTCTACTGGATCTAACTGTTCCTGTTTATTTTAGCACTGTTCCACTGTTTCCACAATAGCTGAAACCCAGGTTTACTACCTGACTTTTCCCATATCTTTGAAAGTTTCTCAGAAATTTCCGGTTAATCCCAAAGTCCCTGCGGATAAAGTCCCTGATCTTTCAGTTTCTGGATTGCCGCAACCACTACCGGTTTGTCTTCTTTATAGGTGACTCCGTACCATTTGTCCTGTGTGGTAAGGACTTTGACGGTTGCTTTCTTTTCTTTTAAAAGTTCATCCACTACAAACGGAAGGAAATATTCACATTTCAGAGGATTCTCCGGAATATTCTTCTGGAGAAATACAGGAAAACGGTTTACCAGCTCTTTCATAAAACCGCCGGTAAAGCCCCACATGTTCATGGATACCGGTGTGTCTCCCGGAAGGCTGGTCCATGTTTTTCCATCGTCTTCTGTGTAGGCTGCTCCGCCGTCACGTTTCTCGATATGAGTTCTCTCATTGATGTCCGCAAGGTAACCGTCCGCATCTGTCTCGCAGACCCCACGGGATACATAGCCGTTGTCTGTCAGTGTATTTTCCAGACGGTAGCCTACCATCATATACTGGGCAGGAACGGTATCCTCCTGTGCCTGGGCCAGAAAATCATATGCCATCTTAAAAGCATGTGTTCCATAATAATCATCTGCATTGATCACCACAAACGGGCCGTCAATAACTTCAGCACAACTTAATACGGCATGTCCCGTTCCCCACGGTTTCACACGTCCTTCCGGAACCTGAAAGCCCTCCGGAATATTATTCAGATCCTGATGTACATAAACGATCTCCACCTTATCGCTTAAACGGTCGCCGATGGCATCGCGGAAATCCTGCTCGTTTTCTTTTTTTATAATAAATATTACTTTTTTAAAGCCTGCACGTACTGCATCATAAATGGAAAAGTCCATGATGATATGACCTTCCTGATCTACAGGATCGATCTGCTTCAGTCCGCCGTAGCGGCTTCCCATTCCTGCTGCCATTACTACCAGAACCGGCTCTTTCATAATCTTGTTCCTCCTGATATTTTTAGAGATTCAGGGATTTTTCCCCTTACATAGTTCGGGCCGGTCAGATTCTCATCCGGCCGGCCTTTGAACCTCGTTTTATTATACTACACTTCCCCTGGAAATCCTACTGCTTCTTTCCATTTTATCCCCGGGCCTGATCTTTTCCAGGAAAAACAATCTCCATTCTGGTTCCCTCACCCTGCTCACTTTCCACATGGATCTGTGCATGATGAAGGGTTGCTCCATGTTTTACAATGGAAAGGCCAAGCCCTGTTCCTCCGGTCTGCCTGGAATGGCTTTTGTCCACCCTGTAAAAACGCTCAAAGATCCTGCCCTGTTCACTTTTCGGAATGCCGATTCCATCGTCTACCACACAGTAAAACGGATTTCCCTTACGGTTTCCGACCATGATACGCACATGACCATTCTGTTCTGTATAGCGCACCGCATTATCCGCAATGTTAAAAAACATCTCATACAGCACATGACGGACACCCTGGATCTTCTCGGAACTTCCTGTAAGCTCCAGGGATATATTTTTCTTTTCCGCTGGATGACGGAGATTGTTCTGTACATCTTCCGCAAGCTCATAAAGGTCCACTTCCTCAAAAGGAACTTCACTGTTGCTTTCATCCAGTCTGGACAGCTGTATGATATCTGCCACCAGATTGGAAAGACGTACCGCCTCATGATAAATCCTTCCGGAAAATTCCTGGACATGATCTGCCGGAACCATTCCGTTCATCATCAGCTCCGCATATCCGGAAATGGACATCAGCGGTGTTTTCAGCTCATGGGATACATTGGCCGAAAATTCTTTCCGGATTTTTTCGGCCTCTTTCAGCTCTTTTACCTGCTGCCGGATCTGACGGTTCTGCTCATCCACCCGCACAAGAAGGGGGCGTAATTCTTCGTAGCACACATTGTTCAGCGGATGCTCCAGGTCCAGATCATTGATCGGTTTGATCAGCTCCCTGGTCTGCCTCTCGACAAACGCAAACTCCAGGATCAGGACCAGTACCATCAGGATTCCAAGAACCGCAAGGCTTGAAATCCAGGTAGAATATACAGAATCTACCGTCTTTCCTACCCTTAAGACATTCCCGTTATCCAGCCGCACCGCATAATAAAAAGTCTTTTTGGCAAATGTCTCGGAATAACGGATACTTTCACTTTTTCCGTCTTTTTCCGCTTCCATAAACTCCGGACGGTTGCTGTGATTTTCCAGTTTTTCCGGGGATGTCTGGGAATCAAAAAGTACGGTTCCGTCTTTTTGGATCAGTGTTACACGGCTGGAGGATACTGCCCGCAGTCTTTTTGAGAGAAACGTATCTCCACATTCTTCCATGCCAAGGCAGATGTACCTGGCCTCCTCGCGGACCCCATTTTGCATGTAAGTGTTGAATTTACTGTAAGTGACTACACTTGCTGCCAGAAAGGTGATCAGGACAGCAAGGACGATCATAATACTTGTATGATTCAGGATCTTTTTTTTCATAAGTGATCTCCGATCCGGTATCCGACTCCGCGCACAGTCTCGATCAGATTTCCTGCCTCCCCCAGCTTCTGCCGGAGGGTTCGCACATGTACATCCACCGTTCTTGTCTCACCGTCAAAATCATATCCCCAGACATGACACAGGATCTGATTTCTGGACATAACCAGGCCTTTATTCTCAAGAAGATACTCCAGCAGTTCAAATTCCTTTCTGGTAAGCTCTTTCAATTCGCCCTGATAGCTGACTTCATGACGGGCTACATTAACCCGGAGGTCTTTGCAGTGCAGTTCCCGCTCCTCGTTCTGTCTTGCGCAGCGCCTGAGAACTGCTTTTACCCTGGCTACAAATTCCATCATTCCAAAAGGCTTCGTGATATAATCATCCGCACCGCCCTCCAGACCTTTCACCTTATCAAATTCCGCTTCTTTGGCAGTGACCATGATCACCGGGATATCCCTGGTCCTGGTATCGCTTTTCAGCCGTTTCAGAATATTATATCCATCTTCTCCCGGGAGCATAATGTCCAGAAGGATCAGTTCCGGCAGGCTTTTTTTCATCGCTGCGTCAAACTCCACTCCTGTCTCAAACCCTTCTGCCTCGAATCCGGTTGTCTCCAGGGTATAGACAAGAAGCTCCCGGATGTTTCGTTCATCTTCCACACAGTAGATCATTCCACATCCCTCTCCGTTCGTTACACCGGCTGTTTTTTTGTCAGCCGTATTTTTATTTTTTCTGTTTTCAGTATAACTATTTTCCTTTTACTGCACAAGCCCTGGTTCTCCACACTTTTGCGGATAGCCAGGGCATATGAAAGCCGACATTTCTATCAGCCTTTTATGATTCTGTTTTTTATGCACCAGCGGTTACTGTTTTATCCTTTGCTATTTCTTCGGATAATGTTGGAAGCTGATACTGTCTGCGAATCAGCTCCAGTTCCCGGTAGAATGTTTCATCCGGGCTGTGCTTGATCTGTTTCAGGTGCTGATGCGTATCAAAGGAATCTTCATGCACCTGGGTTACACAGACGCCGATGTTGGAACAGTGGTCTGCCACCCTCTCCAGGCTGGTAGTCACATCAGAAAGGATAAATCCCATTTCAATGGTACATTCTCCTGCGCGAAGTCGCTGGATATGACGGTATTTCAGCTCCTTGCTCAGCTCATCGATCACTTCTTCCAGAGGTTCGATCTCACGGGCCAGCTGTACATCCTGATTTTCGTAAACCTTATAGGCGATATCCACGATATCCTCCACCGCATGTTCCATGACACGAAGTTCCTCCAGAGCTTTTTCGGAGAACTTCAGTCCTTTTTCATGAAGCTCCTGGGCAGATTCCATAATATTCACGCCGTGATCGGAAATTCTCTCAAAATCACCGATACAGTGAAGCATAATGGAAATGCTGTGGCTGTCATGCACAGAAAGATCTTTCTGGTTCAGTTTTACAAGATAGGTTCCAAGCTCATCCTCGTAACGGTCCACCTTTTTTTCCGATTCTTCAACTGCCTTCTTTCCGTCTGCACTGAAATGCTTCAGGAGATCCAGAGCTGTAAACAGAGTTCTGTGGGAATCCTCTGCCATTTTTTTTGCGGCATTTCGGCTCTGCTCAACTGCAAATGACGGTTTCTCCAGAAAACGGCTCTCCAGGATCATGAAATCCGGATCTGATGCCACAGCTGTCCCGGTTTCTTCTTTTTTGTCCCGGATCGTAAGACAGGCAAGTTTCTCCAGCCATTTTCCAAAAGGAAGCAGAACCAGTGTTGCTGTAATATTAAAGGTACTGTGCAGAATTGCGATTCCCGCCGGTGTTGCAGCCTGTGGCATAAATGAAAAATGCACTGCCGCATTTACCGTATAGAATACTGCCATAAAAAGCACAGTTCCGATCAGGTTAAAATACAGATGGATCATTGCCGCACGTTTGGCATTTACATTCGCACCAATGGCAGAAAGAATAGCTGTGATACAGGTTCCGATATTCTGTCCCATGATGATCGGAAGCGCTGCACTGAACGGTACCATTCCGGTAAGGCAAAGTGCCTGCAGGATACCGACAGATGCGGAAGATGACTGAATGATCGCAGTAAGCACCGCACCGGCCACAACTCCCAGCAGAGGATTTGAAAATTTCACAAGCATTCCGGTAAATTCCGGTACATCTGCCAGCGGTTCAACAGCTCCGCTCATGGCACTCATTCCATACATCAGAATTGCAAATCCCACAAAAATGGTTCCCACATCTTTTTTCTTCTGGCTCTTTGTAAACATGATCAGAATTACGCCAACCAGAGCAAGAATCGGTGAAAATGATGTCGGTTTAAAAAGCCGGATAATAAAGTTATCACTCTGGATTCCGGTAAGACTTAAGATCCAGGATGTTACTGTGGTACCGATATTTGCACCCATGATAATTCCCACTACCTGGGAAAGTTTCATGATTCCCGAGTTTACAAAACCTACAACCATAACCGTGGTTGCTGATGAAGACTGGATCACAGCGGTTACACCCATTCCTAGAAGAACCGCTCTGATCGGGCTCGATGTAAGGGTTTCCAGAATACGTTCCAGTTTTCCACCTGCGACTTTCGCAAGTCCGTCTCCCATTAAGTTCATTCCATAAAGGAAAATAGCAAGGCCGCCAAGCAATGCCAGTACGCTGAAAAAGTCCATAATACTCTCCTTCACTTTCTCTTTTAGATATGTTTGATTTCCTTTTTTCTCATTTCAACGTTTTTCATGATAGCGGCCCTTTGTAAAGTTTTCCCCACCGGAATGTAAAATCTATGTAAAAAAATAAGACAAAAGACCTGATTGCAGGTCTTCTGCCTTAGATTCTTTTTCGTGATAATTCTCCGGTAATCCGGATTTTCAGAGAAGTGTCCTATATATCGGACACCGGTTTTCTGTAATTGAAGGCTTCAATCAGAATCCGCGGATCTCCTCATCCTCGGAACCTGTTTTATCGATAGACTTGATCACAAGGTAATAACTGTAATCATCATTGACCTTCACTTCGACCCGGTCACCGACGCGATGTCCCCGAAGTGCTTTTCCAATAGGGGATTCAATGCTGACACGGTTCTCCATGGAATTTCCACGGATGGAAGTGACCAGCTTGTACTTTTCCACTTCATTGTCTTCTTCAAAAAGCACTTCTACGATATCATCCATCCCCACTTCATCATCTCTGGAATCATCGGATACAATGGATGCCGTCTTCAGCATTCTCTCCAGATAACGGATACGGCTCTCGTTCTGGTTCTTATGTTTCTTGGCTGCATAGTACTCAAAGTTCTCACTTAAATCTCCCTGGGCACGTGCTTCCTTAACTGCCTCAATGGCTTCCTTACGGACTACCAGTTTACGGTGTTCGATCTCCTGCTCTATTTTTTCAACATCCTTGCGGGTAAGCTGTTCTCTCATTCTTCTGGCATCTCCTTTTCTTTACAGCATTCAGGCTGATCCTGCATCTGTTCTACACTTCCTGCAGTCCTGTGTCACGGATACAGAATTTCCCGAAAGGTTACCGGAAATACCATAGCAGATACGCCTCACTTTGTCAAACAGCGCAGGCCTGTTCTTCTTCTCTGTGCTGATGCACCCGCTGTTCAATATAACCTGCCATATGTTCCTTGGGAATATCCAGTAGCATGGAAAATTCAGAATAGAGATGATCCTCTGCCAGTTTCAGATACCGTTCATCTGTAGCGGTTGTTTTTTTGCCATGAGATAATCTGGCCTGTTTGCGAATATAGATTGTCTTGATGATCCGGAGAAGATCTCTGCATTCGCAGGTGCGGATACATTTTTTGTAGCTGTCTTCCCTGAATTTTTCGTTCTCAATACTCAGTGTCTCTATGGAAGGAATTTCGTCGATCAGTTTCTCAGCTTCTTCTTTTGTAATGATTCCACGGAGAACCTGTTTCCCGCCTTCCACCGGTGTAAAAATCTTTCCTTCCGTCTCCCCTCCCGGCCTTAATATATAATAAAGTCTCTCCGAGGAGGAACCGTCCATCTTCATTGTAGTAACTCCCGTCACCTGGCAGATTCCGGTACGGCCATACACAACATATTCGCCTGTTTCAAACATTTTTCCACATCCTTTCATTTTTTGCTTTTTCTTCTGTTATCGTGGCGTCTTATTGTGCTCTGTGAGCATTTCAATGTCCTTGAATTGCTCTAATGAAAACTCCCTGCCAGGGTATATATCCGGACAGGGAGTTTCTCACTGAGGATTCTATCCTTATTTTACTACTTTTCCCATTTATTTGCAAAAGAATTCAAAAAGCTTTTTTATTTTTGTGAAATATGCTCATAATAGAGAGTTTATACTTTTTGTGCAGTTTTTACAGCCTGTAGCCGATATTTTTCCGAAAATAAAAGACTGTACACCTTTTTATTTCCCGGTGTACAGTCCGTTCTTTCTGGTATCTGTTATAATTCTTCTTTTTTCTTTCTTCCCAGACGGATATCTTCCATATGAGACTTTAATTCCGGGGTCATGCTGTCAAAGAGGTATGTTTTGCTACTGTCTCGGCGTTCCTGCCATTCTTCCCTCATCTGCTGCTTTGCGGAGGCAATCTCCTCTTTAAAACCGCGGGCTGAGATTCTGGCAGCTCCCTGGCCCATGATGATGATCTGTTCCAGGCCATCGGATGTGGCAACTGTCACATTATGTTTGCGTCCAATTTTATGGACAGTACGCTCAATATACTGGTCTGCGGTCTCTGCTTCTCTGGTATAAACCACATGGATGTTATGGTACTGGAAGGTTTCCTCCGGATGGCCTTCCACACGGTAAGCATCAAATACCAGGATCAGGATACAGCCTTTGATGCCCTGATAATCACTTAATATGTCCATTAAACGGGTCTGGGCCGCATGAAAATCAGCCTGGGCAAGATCTCTTAAATCTTCCCATGCAAAAATAATGTTGCATCCATCTACCAGAAGATAGTCGTCTCTGTGGATGGCAGGATTGCTGTTTCTCCAGGCACCCTGACTGGTTTTCCCCGGAAGTTCTGAGGTCTGAGACCGTTTTCCACTGTTTCCGGAAAAACTGCTGCCGCTTTCCAGATTTCCGAAGCTTCTGCTGTTGCTGTTATATTTCTTCGATTTCACAGGGCCGAAGGTTTTCTCAAAGATTGCCTTCAGCTCTTTCTCCTCTTCGTAGCTTCCATACATCGAAGTATATTTCCCACGGGAGGTTTTTCCTGTCCCATAACTGGTACTGTGTGTATCTTTTCCCTGCACGGAATATCCTCTTCCGGAAGCTTCCGCAGTTCCCGTACTGCTGTCACCGGAATCATCATACGCATCGTCCCAGTCCTGGATCTCTGCACCGTCCAGATGCATATATTCCTCTACCTCATACCACGGAACCACAAAACCTGCTCCGTGAGCACAGAATACAGATCCCGTAGGATTCTCAAGATCTCTCTCGGAATCATAGCCGATCTCCTGGACGATCTGCTCCTGATCCTGGCATGGTTCATAGCCTTTCAGCGTACAGGTGAGATGGCCTTTTCCTCTTGTGTAGGAAATTACCTGGCTCTGATAATCCCGCATTTTTGCAACCGGTGCACTGCCTGTGATCACAGCCAGTTCTCCCTCTGTCTCCGGTCCCTGGAAGTTTCCCTGCATCCGCTGGATATCGGTCATGGCACGGCCTACATTTTCGGCCGGAAGTTCCAGCCGGAAACTGTAGTATGGCTCCAGAAGGACGGTTTTCGCCTTTTTCAGGCCCTGACGCACTGCACGGTAAGTTGCCTGACGGAAATCTCCGCCCTCTGTATGCTTCTGGTGTGCCCGACCAGTAAGAAGTGTAATCTGCATATCTGTGATCGGTGATCCGGTAAGTACACCAAGATGCTCTTTTTCTTCCAGATGGGTGAGGATCAGGCGCTGCCAGTTCCGATCCAGCTGGTCTTCACTTGCCGCTGTAAAAAACTGCAATCCGCTTCCTCTCTCTCCCGGTTCCAGAAGAAGATGCACTTCCGCATAATGGCGCAGTGGTTCAAAATGTCCTACGCCTTCCACCGGTGCGGCAATGGTTTCCTTATATACAATATTTCCGGTTCCGAACTCCACAGCCACATGGAAGCGTTCCCAGATGAGATGTTTCAGAATCTCAATCTGCACCTCCCCCATCAGCATGGCATGGATTTCCCCCAACTGCTCATCCCACATAATGTGAAGCTGCGGTTCTTCCTCTTCCAGCTCTTTCAGGCTTTTCAGCATCTTGTGGGCATCGCAGCTCTCCGGAAGGATGATCTGATAATTCAGCACCGGCTCCAGAACCGGCATGACAGACTCCCGCTCAACACCCAGGCCCTCTCCCGGATATGTTTCGGTAAGGCCTGTTACCGCGCAGACGGTTCCTGCCTCCGCTTCTTTGATCATCTCAAATTTCGCGCCGGAATAAATACGGATCTGATCCACTTTTTCCTCCCAGATCTCTTCTTCCGGAATTCCTTTTCTCCCTGCATTGGTAAGCGTTTCTTTTACTTTCAGGCTGCCGCCTGTGATCTTCATGTAAGTCAGGCGGTTACCCTGATCATCCCTGGCGATCTTGAAAATTTTTGCACCGAATTCAGATGGGTAAACAGGCGCTGCCATATAGGTTTCCATACCGCGGATGAACGCATCCACGCCTTCCATTTTCAGAGCTGAACCAAAGAAACAGGGGAAAAGCTTCCGCTCCAGGATCAGTTTTACCACAGCTTTCTTTTTGATAATCCCTGTTTCAAGAAAGTTTTCCAGAAGATTTTCATCACATACGGCGATATTTTCCAGAAAATCATCGGTTCCGTTGATATGGTCGCTTTTTTTGCTGTCTGCAAAACGTCCATCATGATCCATCTGCTTTTCCACTCCGGATTCATTTTCAGGCTCACCGGAAGTTTTCCCGAAGTTATCCACCTGCTGCATGGCTTTCCCGGATTCCTCTGCACCGTGGCACTCCAGTTCTCCACCAAAATCCACACAGTTTCCACTTAATTTCTTCTTCAGCTCCTGAAGAAGCCCCTCTCTGTCTGTTCCGTCCTGATCCATTTTGTTCACAAAAAGAAATGTGGGGATCTTATACTGTTCAAGAAGTCTCCACAGTGTCTGGGTATGGCCCTGCACACCATCCGCTCCGTTGATCACCAGAATCGCATAATCCAACACCTGCAGTGTGCGCTCCATTTCCGCAGAAAAATCCACATGCCCTGGAGTATCCAGAAGCGTCACATTAAACGCTCCCATAGAAAAAACTGCCTGCTTGGAAAAAATGGTAATGCCTCGTTCCCGTTCCAGTTCATACGTATCCAGATATGCGTCTTTATGATCCACACGTCCGATCTTCCGGATCCTTCCGCATTTAAAAAGCAGGCCTTCCGATAAAGTTGTCTTTCCTGCATCTACGTGAGCCAGCACACCCAGGCTTATTTGTTTCTGTTCTTGTATCTTCTGAGGTTTTTCACCCATGAAATACCCCTTTCTTTTCTATCGTAATTACATCATCAGAAAATCTTTGTCGTCCACTTGCTCATATCCCATACTTCATTTACCACATCCTGATAAAATTCCGGCTCATGGCAGATGAGAAGGATACTTCCGCGGTATTCCCGGAGAGCTTTTTTCAGCTCGTCTTTTGCATCCACATCCAGATGGTTGGTGGGCTCATCCAGAAGCAGGATATTGGTATCACGGTTCACCAGTTTGCAGAGACGGACCTTTGCCTGCTCACCACCGCTTAAGACACGGACCTGGCTTTCGATGTGTTTGGTTGTAAGGCCGCATTTTGCCAGTGCGGAACGTACCTCATACTGGGAAAATGACGGGAATTCCTGCCACAGTTCTTCGATACAGGTGGTCTTGTTCTCGCCTTTTACTTCCTGCTCAAAATATCCAATTTCGAGATTTTCTCCCTGCTCCACACTTCCGGAGATCGGTTTGTTCAGGCCAAGAAGGCTTCGTAACAGTGTCGTTTTACCGATACCATTGGTTCCTACCAGGGCAATCTTCTGTCCACGCTCCATGGTAAAATTCAGCGGTTTGGAAAGTGGTTCATCATATCCGATGACCAGATCATGTGTTTCAAAAAGCATCTTGCCCGGTGTGCGTCCATAGCGGAAGTTAAACTCCGGCTTCGGCTTCTCTGCTGCCAGCTCGATCACATCCATCTTGTCCAGTTTCTTCTGGCGGGACATGGCCATATTTCTTGTAGAAACACGTGCCTTGTTTCTTGCTACGAAGTCTTTCAGCTCACTGATCTCCTGCTGCTGTTTTCGGTAGGCAGCCTCCAGCTGTGCCTTCTTAACCACATAGACTTCCTGGAAATGGTCGTAGTCTCCTACGTAACGGTTCAGTTCCTGATTTTCCATGTGATAGATGATATTAACTACAGAATTCAGGAACGGAATATCGTGTGAAATGAGGATAAAGGCGTTTTCATAATCCAGAAGATATCTTTTCAGCCATGCAATGTGTTCCTCATCCAGATAGTTGGTTGGCTCATCCAGAAGCAGGATGTCCGGCTTCTCAAGAAGCAGTTTGGCAAGGAGTACCTTAGTTCTCTGGCCTCCGCTTAAGTCTGTAACATCACGGTCCAGTCCCAGATCCAGAAGTCCCAGTGCCCGGGCAACTTCCTCTACTTTTGCATCAATGGCGTAAAAATCATGAAGTGTCAGTTCGTCCTGGATGGTTCCGAGTTCTTCCATCAGTGCATCCATCTCGTCAGGATCTGCAGTTCCCAGTTTGTCGCAGATCTCGTTCATGCGCTCTTCTTTTTTCAGAAGGGGATCAAAAGCAGATTTCAGCACCTGGCCAATGGTCATGCCTTTTTCCAGCACTGCATGCTGATCCAGATAGCCTGCGTGGACATTTTTTGCCCATTCTACTTTTCCTTCATCTGGCATCAGCTTTCCGGTTACGATGCTCATAAATGTGGACTTTCCTTCGCCGTTGGCGCCTACAAGTCCAATGTGTTCTCCCTTCAGAAGACGGAAAGACACGTCTTCAAAAATCGCTCTGTCTCCAAATCCGTGAGTCAGGTGTTCTACATTTAAAATACTCATTTGTTATATTCCTTTATTGTTGTGATTTTTGTATTATATTTGTTTTCCTTTATGCTGCCATCCCGATGGGATCCCTGTTTGCAGGATTCCTTTTTGATGGAGCGGATTTTTCGATGCTATAGTATTATACTTGATATTCTTCTCTGCTGTAAAGCCAAATCTCCGCATCCTCTGTGTTCTCTGGTCTGTCTGTACCTTTTCTCATGAAAATCCCTCACTGACCAGAAAACTCCCCCTGTATAATAATCTTTTTTCCTTGCCAGTTATCACAAAATCGCTTATTCTTATGACAGATAAAAAATCTCATATACATCATATACAAAGGAGGAACGATTTTTATGGCAAAGATCGATCATGCAGCGATCCGTACTTCTTCTTATGAAGATGCACAGAAATTTTTTGAAGATGTTTTTGACATGCATATGTGGCGGGAGATCGGGGAAAAACCAGAGCGCAAATGCTGGTTCCGGGAAGGTATCCAACTCTGTGAAGTTTCTGCCATCAACACAGATGCAGAGAACGGATATGACCACATTTCCATTGCCGTTGATTCTGTGGAAAAAACAATGGAAAAGATCAAAGCTTATCCGGTAAAGCCGATCAATGACCACTGGTTTTCTCTTCCGGATGGAACAAGGATCGAGCTGAAACTGCTGGCTAACTGGAAGGTTAACGACTGATATAGCACGTTAAATCAATATATGGGAGCACTGAAACCAGCTTTCCTTGCCTACAGCGTAACTATCTATGGCATAAAAAAAGATCAGATGAGAATGATTTCATTCAACATTCATTCTCACCTGATCTTTTTTATAACTTTATTTTTTACATACTGATGATTCCAAGCACGTTTGCAATGGAACTTAACAGTACAATGATCAGACAGACAGGTGCTAGATACTTAATAAAAAACTTGTACAGCCCTTTTCTGCGGAATTTCGAAGACTGCTCGATCTCCGCTGCGATCCTGTCATAACCGACAACACGTGTTACCAGGAAACAGGTGGCAAGTGCTGCCAGTGGCATCATCACGGAATTTGTCATAAAGTCAAAGAAATCCAGGAAATTCATTCCGAATATCTTCAGGAAATCCAGCACTCCATATCCCATGGAAGATGCAGTACCGATCACAAGCATGATCACAGCCATCAGGATACAGCATTTCGCCCGGCCCCAGTGAAGCTCATCCATAAAGGTAGATACACTTGTCTCCATCAGAGAAACCGCACTGGTAAGTGCCGCAAGAAGGACCAGCACGAAAAAGAGGATTCCTGCGCCGGTTCCTACTCCCATGGTTGCAAAAACCTTCGGCAGTGTGATAAACATCAGCGATGGCCCCGCCTGCAGAGTCTCCGGATTTCCGCCGGAAAAAGCAAACACAGCCGGAATGATCATAAGTCCTGCAAGGATGGCAATCCCTGTGTCAAAGATTTCCACCTGTGTGGTAGACTGTTCCATATCCAGTTTCTTATGCATATAGGAACCATAGGTATATAAGATACCCATTGCAATAGAAAGCGAATAAAACATCTGACCCATGGCTGTCACAACTGTCATCCAGGAAAAATTCTTAAAGTTCGGAATCAGGAAATATTTTACTCCTTCCATAGCTCCTGGCCGTGTCATTGAATAAATGGCAACAATCACAGCCAGAACTACCAGAACCGGCATCATGATCTTTGACATAAGTTCTACGCCATTTTTTACGCCGCCAAGGATGATGGCAAATACCAGCACTGCAAACACCAGAAACCAGGCTTCCACCTGCCAGGAATCCGCAATAAAACTTCCAAAATAACCATCTTCGGAAACCTTCTGCACATTTCCTCTTAAATACTCCACCAGATACTTGATAACCCATCCACCGATGGTGCTGTAATACGGCACGATCAGCATCGGGATCACGGCGTTCAGCCATCCACCGATCTTAAACGGTGCGCTCTTTCCAAAATGTTCAAATGCTCCGACCGGACTCTTACGCGTCATTCTTCCCAGCGCTGTCTCCGACATGATCAGCACATATCCAAATGACACGGTCAGCAGGATATAAACCAGCAGGAACATTCCTCCGCCGTACTTCGCCGCCAGGTAAGGAAAACGCCAGATATTTCCCAAACCTACCGCAGATCCGGCAACAGCCAGCACATAACCGATCTTCCCGGAAAAACGTCCCCGCTGATGATGGCTGTGACCGGATTTTTTCACTTCACTCATCCATAAAACCCTCCTTAAATTCCTGTGTAAAAAAAACTCCCACAGGATCGCGCCTATGGGAAGTCCGTATGATAATATAGTATCAAAAAATGGGGGAAATGTCAAAAGAAAGGATAATGTCCTTTTCTTACATAAAAAACCCCAGAAACCATAGGTTCCCAGGGTCTGATGTTCTGATATTCGATATGTCGGTCTGATTATCGTTTGCATAATTCCGGACGCCCATTTTTCGGGCGTTTCCCGCTCATTTGTTAGTTACCTGTGCTTTACGCAAATTTTCTCGACTTGTCCCCTGCTATCTTATTATATCACAACTGCTCGAATTGTACATGTTCAGATTCTCCGGATAAATACAAATCTCCGATTGTTCTAACCATCTTCTTTCCGTCCACAACATGAATCTCTTTCACATAATATGACTGTCCTCTGATAGCACGACCGCAGATGTTCTCATTTCCCCACGCTGCGGAACGTCTGATATTGAGTGAGCCGTCGCAAATGACCGTCACTTTCATTTTGCCCTGTGGAATGATGACCTTGTCCTCTGCCTCCTGTGGCTCTGTATTTGCCCCATTCTCGCCCGTTTCGGGTTCATCCGGAGGATTTGTCATCTCTGCATCGTTTGAGGCGTTTTCCCCGCTCTCTGTGTCCTCCTGCTGCCCCGCTGCATCCTCACCGTTCTCGAATGTCGTCATTTTCTCAACGGTTTCTGCATCGACCGTCCCAATCTTGTTTCCGTCCTCGTCGTATGCGTTGACGCTGCCGTCCGGATCCGTCTGCAACGCTCCCTCTGGAACGTTGTCCGTGAGTGAGCCGATGATATTTCCGTTTTCATCCCACACGACGAGATTCTCGTCCTTTGCAGCTGCTCTCATTGCTCCCTCGATGGTCTTGTACTCTTTGCAGTCCTCTTTTTTGAACTCTGTTCCTCTGCCTAAATAGTATAACATGATTATCCCTCCTATTTGTTCAGATACCTGCTTGACGCATATCCGACGATGTTCTTGTAAACCACATACAACCATTTCACGCCGTTGCAGTCGTTATAATATCCATAGCAATGAACTTTTTCACCATTGTTCATCACCGCAAGGATTGTTTTCCCTGTTCCTGCTCCTGCACGGAGATTCAACGCTGACGCTGTGACCTTGTATTCTCCTGCAAGTTTTTTGTCGAATCCGTATGCAACGTCGGTCTTTGTGTCGTTCTTGACTGGTGTTGTGTTGGATGCACCCGCTCCGGATGATTTTGCTCCGTCTGTGAGGTTTGTTGCAACGTGAGCATTATCGTTGAGGAGAATGTCGCCCTCAAGCAAATACGCATCCGATGTCAGATATTTGCTATCTGTCAGTACCTCGAATCCTGCTGCCTTGAGACCTGCTCTCATGTTTCCGGTATAGAGATAAATGCTCACATTCTTCATTTTCTCATTTCCCAGTCTGTAACCCGCTGCCTTTACGATTGCAGCGACACCGGATGAACAATCAGCCTCACACGCAATCGTGATCTGTGCAGGGTCATAGTTCGATGCCTTGAGATGCTCCCAAAATGTATAGCGTTCAGACTGGTCATATCCGATTTTGTTGTTGACCGCTGCTGCCTTTGCCATGCTTGCGATCATTTTTCTGACCTTTGCATCCGGATGACGGAGGACACATTTCCACGGGCGATTATACCAGTTTATAACCTGCCACTCTGTCCCCGTCTGGTCTCCTGCCTTTCCTCCGCTATATCTGTTATTTTCATCATGTCCACAATTTGAAATCATTTGTTTTCCTCCTTGTCAAATTCATCTGCTGTGAATCCGCATAATTCCGGATTCTTTTCCTGTATCTTGTCGTATAGCATCAAGCCTCCGACGATCAACGGTGTCGCCCACCACATCAACGCAGCAGGTATCGAAAGAATAAATCCGCACACCCTCGTCACCGCTTTTCCGAATCTCGTCTCGTCCGTGTCGATATGGCAATCACCGCACTCCCTCATTTCCTCCCGCATCTCTTTGTCTAAATCAAAAGAGATTTTCCAAAAGAAAATATTGACTGCTGCAAATACGACAACCGCCATGATTGCATATATCAGCACAAGCATCCGCATGTTTCCGGTCATGAAATTACATATCTTTTTCACCGACCTCACCTGCCTCACCGTTCACAAGTTCCTGCATCGCTTTGTTGCTCTCAAGCATTTTTTTCATTCTCTCAAGTGCTTCATCGACCATCATCGAAAAAGCCTCAAATGAGATCACTCTTGCAAGCCATGCAAACCGTGCAACGAACATGTCATATACATACCGCAGCTTGATTTGACCTGTACCGCCTCCCAGTTCCTTTTCTGCTTTTGTGACTGCATAAAGCAGCCATTCTCTCGCTTTGTTCAACTGCTTGTCTGACGGCATTTTCACGAAAACATATACTGCATATCCTCCCGCTGCCAATACCGCAATCAGACCCACAATCACGAACCAATTCTCGACGATGTATTTCATCCCTGTGCCTCCTCGTCATTCTGCTCCGGTTCATCATTGTGTTGTATTCCTCCGTTTGATTTTGTTCCCTTGACCGTTTTCACGGACTTAATGAGTGCCATTGCCCCGCCCTCAACTGAAAGAAATCTGAATACATTTTCAATCAGCGTTGACGGTTCTGACCCTACCCGTAAAAACACAAATATCATCACGACTGTAAAGATAAATGCTGCAAGAATCATTGTGAATACAACACGTTTCATGAACAGACCGGAAACCTTTTTGTCATGTCTCTCTTTTCGCTCTCTTATCCGGTACATTCTTTTCAGATGCCGGATTCTGATGCGACGCTCCTGTTCTGTCATTCTCATGTATTGCCTCTTTTCTGTGAGGTTGATTCTTGCCTGTTTCCTGCCCTCCTGTTATCGGTCGGAATTTCTTTCTCCGTCCAGTCTCTTGTGACAACTCTTGAGTGACTGTTCCACGATGACAACACGCTCTCTCAACTGTTTCATCTCCTCACGGTTCTCTTTCGATTCCCGCTTGATGTCTTTGAGGTCATCCGCAATGTTCTCAAGTTTCACCATCACCATTGTGTCGGTCGTTGCTCTCTGTTCTGCATCTTCCTGTGTGTCCTTTTTCTCATTTCTCTGCTTTGAGCAGATTCCGAAAAAAATTGCAAACGCAACAGATACTCCGGAGAGCAGCAAGGAAATCTCAATCGTCAACGGCATTCTCCTTTCCGAACTCTGTCGCCTCGATGTCGTCGGTGTCGCAGTACCTCCGCATCCCATATTCAAGAACATCCATCTCTCTGTCTGTCTCTTTTATGTCCTGCCGGAGTTCTGCCTTGACCGCCTCCTCGATTTTCGACTGTTCAATGATTGTTTGCTGCTTTTTCACGATTGAGGATAGATTCTCCGTCACATCACACAACCGTGATATTATTTCAAGCGGACTCATTCTGCATCACCGCCGGAGTATTCCTCCCCTGTGATGTATTCATATTCCTCCGCTGAAATGCTACCTCTCGCCACTCTCTCGGCGATCTGCTCCTTTGTGAGCGTTTTTTTGACTGCGTACATTCTTTTCAGACTTTCAACAAGTATTCTCATTAAATCAGTCCCTCCTCGATCAACTGTGCGGTGTATTCGTCGATGACCGCATCTTTCTGAAACTGTGTCACGGATTCAACGATTCCGGATGTATTCTCCTCGACAACGGATTTCATGAGTGCCATGTTCTCATATTCCTCGACCGTCATTTCCTTTTCGTCGTACTGCCATTCGGTCACGGTCTGCATCTTTCCGTCTGCTCCCTCAACCTCTTTCTCCACCTGTTCGATGTTTTTACGCAGATAAACCGTTGACGGAGACGATGTCCGGTCGATCTCCTCCGGACGTTCCGGCTGTGTTCCTGTCACCTTTTTCCAGTCTGTCATGTTTCTCATTCTCCTTTCTGCTATGCTTTGAAACTATCCTCTTGAGTTTCTTGACATTGATTTTCGGTTTGATGTACTCAACGTAATAGTTGTATGTGTCCGTATGTTTGAACAATCCCATATAGGACAACATCACCGATGCGTTATACCATGAGATTTTATCCTGCTTTGAGATGTGGTTCGCCTTACGCCTCGCAGCTTCGATGTTTGATTTCCGGATGGTTGTCCGGTCATGGTGAAATTGAAATCCCATGAAATCAAGCATACGACCCTTTGTGACCTGCTTTCCGTCTTTATCAAGTACCGGATTCCCGCCTTTATCAAATACCGGATATTCAAATCTAAACACCTGCCAATCGCCTTTTATTTCAAGGTCGAGGTTGTCATTCAGATATGTTTCGATTGCTGCATGTATTTTGTGTAGTTTCTTTTTGCTCTTTCCCAGTATCACCATGTCGTCCATGTATCGCATGTAATGTTCTGCACGGAGTTCCTCTTTGATGTAGTGGTCGAGTGCTTTCAAGTAAAAATTGCCGAACCATTGTGATGTGAAATATCCCAACGGAACGCCTTTTCGCATCTCCTCAATAATTTCTTTCAGTTCATCAAACATCGCTCCTGTGATGCCGATTTCCTGCAATATCTCCAACGCTCCGGAGATGTCGTCAAATGCTATGCATCCGACAAGCGTTTTCGTCTGCTCTGCATCTATCTCAACGCCTGCATCCGTCAAAATCTTTGCAACGAGTGCTATTTTGTCATGCTCAATCAGTATGCAGAGTAATCTATAAAACCGTTTATCTCGAATTACCTCTTTGAGTTTCCTTTTGAGGATTCTCCGGTTTATGGATTCAAAGAAATGGTGAACATCCATCTTGAGAACAAAGAATTTCTTTCCGTCGTAGGAATCAAGCCATTTTCTCATGTACTTCTTTCCGTAATGAACACCCCTGCCCGGAATGCTCCCGCATGAAAATTCATACAATCCATTCATCACAATCGGTTTGAACTGACCTATTGCACAATGATGAATAACCTGCTCATATTTGTAATGCGGTTTCAATATACGGCGTGTTTTCTTGCTGCTGCTCTCGTTGATGACGCTCGGTTTGTGATAGTCCGGAATGAACAACTCCTCTGTCAACATCTTTTTCAAGAGTTCTGTGTGTTCATCGAGGTTCTCTAATACCTCCCGCACATCATTCCTGTTCTTTTTCTTTTTGGATGCATTTGTAAAACACTGTTTTATGTAGTCGTCTTGCAACATTGGTTCATATAGGTTGTTGTAACTTCTCATATAGTATTTTCTTATCTCCTATCGGTTTTTGTGCTGATGCTTACTCAACCGACCCTATATCCGGAATGATTTTCGCCTTGTGGCGTGGGATATAGGCTGCATTTGATTAAACGCTCCGATATGAGAAGAAATTGGACGCACCGATGTTCCAGTTCGCATTGCCCGCAGAATTGTTCAAATTCAAGTAATCCGCACCGCAGTTCTCGCCATTGTTACAGTTACCGCCGACAAGGGCGACCGCAGGGAGCAGGAACACCGCCCGACACCGCACCCTATATCCCTATATTCATTTTTCTAAAAACGACCACACCGCCTAACGGCGGGAATAGCGGAGGCGTTCCCCCTCCGTTCCTCCCCCTGCTGCTTACGCAGCGATAGGCTGTTCTAAGAAAACGGACGCACCGATGCTCCAGTTCGCACCGCCCGCAGAACCGTTCAAACTCAAGCAATCCGCACCGCAGGCCTCGCCATTGCTACAGCTACCGCCGACAAGGGCGACCGCAGTAATTCCGGCGTTCCACCAAAAATAGTCACATGTGTATGTGCTACTGCTGCCACCTATTGAATTGACAATGCGTCCGAATCTGCTTGACTTCGTTCCTTTCTGCCAACCGTTGCCGGATGATGCGAATGTGATTCCGACCTTTTCAAAGTCCTTTCCGGTCAGATTGTATGGAGGTGTCATTTTCGCAAGAATTTCTCCTCCGACCATCAACAGACCGTTGATTCTATCCCAACGGTTGCCCCACCATTTTTCAATGTAGAACACTTTGACCTCATGGGTCGTGTCCTTATAACCGAAAAACTGTCCTTTGTTTGTCAATGTTCCGGTCGCAAGGTGTCCGTAGTTCTGTGATGCGTCGTTCACATATCCGGATGTCTGCCCCTGTCCGAACGCTGTCTGTGAATTGTCTGTCTTTGACATAATCTTGAGCATACAATCCAACAAGTTTCTTTTGCTCCATGAGCCGATGTTCCAACCGTTGCCGTTCGCTTTTGCTCTTGTAATTTCTGTCGATGCGTTTGTATTGTACATGAGCGTCTGTCCTGCAAGAGAACGGATGCGTGTTCCGTCGTATGAACCGCCGAACATCGGATAATAGAGTTTATCCGCATGTGAGCCGTCCTCTCTTACATACGCATCGTCGTTGTACGATTCATCATACTGGACGTTTGAAATAATCATGTACTCATAGTTTCCGATTTCAAACTGTGAGAGCCAAATTTTGCCCTTGTCACCGCTGCCATCGAAAACACTCATTGCATTTCCTCCGTATGCCGTGTTTGTGACATCGGATGCCGTTGTTCCGTCCGCTTTCTTTGTGTGGTCGTTCGGGTCAAGTTTATAATCTTCTGTACCGTCATATCTGACCATTGCCGGATAGTTGTTCTTTACAAAAAAGACATCTCCCCAGTCTCCGAAATCAAATGCTCCGGTTGAATAGTTCATCGCAGCAGGTGTCATTCCCACCGCATCGAAAAGGTATGTGCAGCGTGTCGCCGGATTGCTGTCATTTTTATTGATTTTCAGTCCGTAACGCTTTACTCCCTTTACTCTTACATCCTCCCCGACTGCTGCCAGTATTGCGTTTGTATTCGCATAGGTGCGGTCGAGTGTTTCTTTGTCTGCTACTTTTACAATTACGTCTCCGCTTGCCATGTGTTAAGCCTCCCTTACAACAATATTTCCGTCGGTCATTCCAATCTCACACGCTTTCCCTGTGACAGAATCAATCACGACATTCATTCCGGCAGCTATGCCGTCACACGCCTTTGCTGCCTGTTCTGCTTTGCTCGCTGCTGATTCCGCTTTCTTGACCGCTGCATCCACTTTCGCCTCTGCCTCTGTCTGTGATTCTGCATCCCTTACCTGTGACGCTAAAATATAGCCATATCCCGCCAGTCTGTAATATTCTTTACCTTTTTTCGATGTCACCTTTGTCGTTTCGACCGTGACCTCCTCGCCATAAGATACCGAACCGCACACTCTCCCGCTTTCATCGGGTTCACTTCTGATTCTCAACACGCCTTTTGAAATCGGTGTTACTTTCTTGTAAGTCATGCTCAAGCCTCCCTTATCGTCAAAATCCCGTCCTCAATCGAGAGAACGCAGGTCTTTTTTGTCACTGTGTCAACCATAGTATTGAGACCGTCCACAATGCCCTCACATGCCTTTGCTCCTGCGGTTGCGGATGCTGCTGCATCGCTTGCCGTCTTTGCTGCACTGTTCGCACTGTTGGTTGCCTCCGTCATGTTCTTGCTGAAATTGTTCACGGTGTTCATGTACCCCTGTGTCAATTCCAGTATTTCCTCATAACGTGCATTATTGACGATAATCGGCAAATCAAAGAATTTGTTTTTACCATCTCCCTGTCTGACTAAATAATGACCGGATGTGTCAATTTCAACTCCGACCTCTCTTTCCTTGAGAATCAGTGTGTCCTCAACCGCTTTCCAGTCTGCCGTTGTTCCGGTGCATGGTCTGATTGCTGCCATCTGTTCAACCTCCTTGCCCCGTGATTATGGAATATATCACACAATCACGTTTTTGTGTTCGTTTCGCCGTCTGTTTCCAGTATCGTGGAATTATACTGCTAATTGTCGGGAGGTCGGCGTTCCTCCGTCGAAATCAACGCCCTCATTTGCCCGTCTGACCTGTGGCGTTGCTCCATCAATGAAAATCGGTGTCACGGTTCGCAGGTATGGTGTTTCGCCGTCACAATCAAGATACATGCTCGAATATAACGCCTCGGCACGGTTGAAATAGTCCTGTACACTCTCAAGGATTTTCTCTGCGGATGCAAGCAGGGAATTTTGAATCGTGTCATCAATATCCTTTTTGTCCTGCTCGACCTGCTTCTTTGCTGCCTCAACTGCCGACTGCATCTGCGACACTTCCTGTCTGATCTGCGTCGCCGTGTTCAGTGTTGCCTCAAGCTGCTCTTGATTCTGTAACGCATCCTCTGCCCTGTCCGTGACCTCTTTGCAGTCCTTTGTCGCCTGTTTGGTCGCTGTGGTCGCATCCTCGGCGTTCTTGACCGCCTGTGAGGTGTCCTGCTGCCTCTGTTTCTCCTGTTGGATGCGGGTGTTCTCATTTTCCTGTCGGGTCTTTTCCGCTGCTGCTCTTTCGCTTTCTGCCTTTACCCTTGCATTTTCTGCGGTCACCCTCGCCGATTCCGCTTTTTTGACCGCTGCATCCGTGTTGTCAATATTCTCAATATGCCCCTTGATTCTGTTCTCAAGGTCTGTGAACTCATTTGATGACAGGATTGCATTTTCATTTCTCTGTGACTTCTCAATCTCCATCGTGAACGATGCAGATGTGATAATCTGTGAATCATCGCTTGTCCGGATTTCGATGTCGCAATACGCCATTCCGGAGGCTGCAAGTGCTTGATTTGTCAGTTCGACCGTCACATCCGAACTGGAATATGTACATGTGTTATACACATGTTTCCCGTCCGGTTTTGTAATATTGATGACTGCTCTCGACCCCGTCGGGATTGTGTACGGTTCACCGTTGTTGAGTAATTTTGCAATAATGAATCGTGTTGCCTTGTCTCCCTGTTTTGCAGATACTAAATATCTTTTTGTATCTCCGGACATTTCAAGATTGATGTACGTTATCAATTTCGTCAACGCTGCCATGCTCTCACCTCCTCTCGGTGCTGCCTCTTTTATTCTCCCTGTTCCTCAATCCAGTCATTGATAAATTTTTTCAGCCAATCAATATGACTTTGTGCCTCCTCGCTCAAAACCGTCATGCTGCCTTTGTTGTTGTCACTGGTGGTTTTTCCGCTGTCGGTCATTTCCGTGTATGTGAACCCCAAACGCTGCCCCTGTGCTGCATTTGTGGCGTTGAATCCTGTGATAACTCGTCTCATTCTGATTCCTCCATTCTTTCAATTATTCGGTTTTGTTCTTCCTGCACTTCGATTTCATCCTTTTCCATCTCATACAGTAACATCATCTGATTTCTCATTTGCTCATTGAGCATTTCCTGCTCCTCTGCCGTTATATCTTCTTTTTCCGGTATATCAGACTGTTCAATCCTTGTGTCTCTGCTTCCCTTTTGTCTTGTCTTTACTTCCCAGTAAAATTCAAGTTTCGGTGTGCCTTTTACTACAAAATAACCATCTTTTTCATTTGTTGATTCAACGTATAATTCGCCTGCTCCCTTTGCGGTGAGCATTACAATATATTTCATGTCTCTCTCTACCGTCAGCAGGAAATCATCACCAAGATACACATAGCATTGACCGTCCTCATCAAGTTTTCCCGTTCCCATGTCTCCGAACGTAGGGGATGCCGTTTCATATGCGTACATCTCGATGTTCCGTCCGTCATCGGTGTGTATGATTCGTGTTTTCTCCCCCATACATCCGATAGTTCCATACGCAAATATATTATTATTCGCCGTGAATCCATATCCCCATAGAGTGCCACCACTTTTACCGACAAATATATGTTTCCCGACATATCCCATTAGCATGGAATAATTGAGTTTTGACAATGTCCCTATCTTTAAATCACTATTGAGATACAATCCGGAATAAAATTTCGGTGATAATGCAAACACGTTCCCGTCATTTGTGATCTCGCAGTTTCCTCCAATGAGCAGTGAACCTCCGGTGATTTTTAGTGCTTTCGTTTCTGCCGAACCATCTCTATTGATTTTGAAGTTTGAGTTCGCTGTCACTGCTCCGTTCAAACTTATTTTCGAGGCGTTTATTGACACGCTTTCCGCTGATTGGTTTATCTTTGAAATAATCTCGTTACTTCCAACTTTTTTTGATACCGTTGAATTGATCGCATCGGCTTTCACTTTAATAGCAGCATTCATCTCTGTTGTGGTGGAATACTCTGTCAGCTTCTCGTCGGTCGCTGCGTTGGCGTTCTTCTCTGCTGCATTGGCTGCATCCTGTGCCGTCTTATTCGCTGCGGTGATCTTCTCTGACACAGAGGTCTTTGTCTCATAGGTCTTTGACACTCCTAAATTGATTTCATCGGCTTTCATGTCGATTGCCGATTTCATCTCCTCTGTGGTGGAATACTCTGTCAGCTTCTCGTCGGTCGCTGCGTTGGCGTTCTTCTCTGCTGCTGCAACTTTCTCCGATACAGTCTTTTTTGTTTCATACACCTGCGAAACGCCTAAACTGATCTCGTCTTTTGCTGCGGTGATATGTGATTCAACATCGCTTTTTGTGTAATATCCATCTTTCAACACCTTTTTTGTGTTGCTGTTGGCGATGGAAATTGCCTCCTCCGTAGCTGCTGCCGTTGCTTCTTTTTGAATATCCGCAAATGTTTTTCGTGCGTTTGAAATCTCAACCGTATTCTTTTTCGGTGTTTCCGGATATTCCGTAATTTTGACAATTCTCTGTTTTTCTTTTGTTCGGGTTTTCTTTGACACAAGCGTGACCGTGTCTCCGATTCCGTATGAAAGAATGTCTTTGTACTCCTCTGACGCTTTCGCAAGGTCAACAACCTCCGCAGTATATGCCTTGTACGGTCGTGACATTTCCTCAATCTTTGCCGTCGCATCCTCAATCAGACTTGTGGTGTTGGTGTATCGTTCATCTTTCCACACATACGCCTTGACTTTGGAACTATACTGAAAATTGTCGATGTAATCTTTTCCGGTCAACCATTCCGGCGTGATACCGTCTTTGCCTATCGGATAGATTCTTGTATAAAAATCATAGGTGTCGGATTTCAAAGATATTTTTCGGAGGTTTATCCCCTCTATGAAATAGCAACCTTTATCACTGCCTATTCTTTCGTAAATATTCACCGTTTTATTGATTGAATCAATGATACATTCGCACCTATATGTTGATAGGCACTTTTGCAGGACATCCCACGCCGTGATGTTCTCCTGCTCGTCAATGGTTCTTTTCTTTGTGACCGTGCATGTTCCAACATGCCACCTCGTACCCTCGAACGCAAACTCAAGACATGCTCTGATTGTCTGTTCATCCGATTCAAAGCCATACGGGAACGCTGTCCCCTCCAACTCCTCGACATTGAGAACGGCAGTGTATTTGTTGAATTGTTCTCCCTTTTCAACTGCTTTGATGACAAATTCATCTGTTTTTGTGTGTATATAATATTCTTCTTGCAATAAACCAACCAACGCTCCCGACGCAGGATATGCAAATGTCATTTCCTTGTCACCGGAATCCAGTGTCGTGGTGATTGCTCTGTCTTTGAATCCGGACAGTGTTCCGATTCTTTTCTTTCTGTCATTAAAAATTTGCAACGCTCTCACCTCCTAAATCCACATTGGAGTGTACTTGATTGTCACTCTTGCGTTTGTATCAGAGAATGTGAGTGCTGTTTCTCCCGACTTTAGCACCGGAAACGCCCATAAATCCACTTTGTCAAATGCGTTCGCCCCGTCGATTGTCACAAGTCCGGTTTTTGCGTCAATCACAACCGTTTTTCCTGCTGCAAGACTTTCCACGATGATGTCATCATCTCCCAACCCGCCGATTGTGTAGTTCGTCAATGCTTTCTTTGCATATACCTCTACAACGCACGGAGCGTCTCTTGTGCCTACTTTATAGAACGATACAGAGGTTTTTCCATCAAATACGATTGAGAGGTCGTCATCGACAAAAAAGCCGTCAAATTCGATATTCACAACATATCGTTCTTTCACATTCTTTTTCTCATAATCATTCGATGTGATGAATCCGATGTACATTCCTTTGTACCCGTCAAGTTCTAACTTGCAAGCCTTTGTGAAATTCATCATAAATTCTGATGCTGCCCGAATGATATTGTTTCTGTTCTTGCCCTTGAAATAAATCGAAAGTTTCAAATGTCCCATCTGAACCTCTGTCTCAAATTCCGTCGGCAGTGCTGCTCCCGTCAGCCATTCATAGCTATTCGAGAATGAGGGAGGCTGCACATCGGCGGTCAACTGTTTGGCGTCATATTTTCTGATGTCTATACCATTTATTTTCATCGCCCTGTTTTACCTCCCTTTTCTTCTGTCTGTGACCATTTGTGCATCAACTTTCGACACGGTTCTGCTTGCGACCTCGTCTCCGTCGATGTATGTGTGGTTCGTTACATACACAACATTTGATTTTTGAACGGCATCCAGTTTCTTGTCGAGGATGTTGTTCAATTTGTTGTAAAATTCCGCAAGTGGCAAGATTGCCTCGTCTCCCGCCTCGCCTCCTACCATGAGGTTGTTGCCGTTGGTTCCGAACACCGTCGGGTTTGTCATGATGCCTCCGGATTTGTACCAACTGATTCCGAAATGAGGTACAGACGGCGGGTTGATTGAAAAGCTTCCACTAATCGAAATGTGCGGTAATTTCAACTGTGGCAATGACCAACTAAAATTGAACGCACTTTTTATTCTTCCTAATGCGTTTGAAACCGTTGACTTTGCACTTTCCATTTTTGAAGAAAATGCAGACTTTATCCCGTCCAGTATTGAGGATGCGGTTGACTTCGCACTGGATAATTTTGACGAAAACGCCGACTTTATGCTGTCGAGTTTTCCTCCGGTCAATGTGTTCGCCTGTGACATGAGAGAGTTCATTGTATCTTTCACGCCCGTAAAAGATGCGGACACGATTCCCTTGATACCGCCTCCGGCGTTCGTGTACGCCGTTTTCATATTGTTCAATTTTGTCGAAACATTTGATTTCGCCGTCTCCATGAGAGAGGTCGCTTTATCTTTGATATTGGTAAAATCTGACGACCACTTTGTCTTGATCTCCGAAACCTTTGTTGAAAATCCGGTTTTAATCTCATTCAGTTTGTTGGTTGCATTATTTTTCCATTCGGTCATTTTTGTCGTGACCGTGGTTTTCATATTCTCCCAACCAGACGACACATTTGTCTTAATTTCCGAAACTTTTGTTGAGAATCCGGTTTTAATCTCATTCAGTTTGTTGGTTGCATTATTTTTCCATTCGGTCATTTTTGTCGTGACCGTGGTTTTCATGTTCTCCCAACCGGACGACACATTTTCCTTGATGCTCGAAACTTTTTCAGAAAATCCGGTTTTGATTTCCTGTAATTTGTTTGACGCATTGGTTTTCCATTCGGTCATTTTTGTCGTGACCGTGATTTTCATATTCTCCCAACCATCCGAAACCTTTTCCTTGATCTCGGATGTTTTTTCAGAAAATTTTGTTTTTATTTCGGAGAGTTTTCCTCCGGACAAATCATCAACAAATGTGAATCCTGCGGAATAATATCCTTTGATTCCCTCCCATCCGGCAGCAACAACGCCCTTAATACCGCCTCCGTTTTCTTCGTAGGCGGTTTTCATGTTCCCCAGTTTTTCCTTTGCCGTTTCGGTCGCTGCTGACATGAAATTGTGAACGGTGTCCTTTACGCTGTTGAATACTTTCGTTGCCTCTTGTCCGATGGTGCTATTTTTTATATTATCGCCGATCTCTTTGACCTTTTCCGTGACCGCTTCTTTCGCTTTCGTGAACGCTCCCGTGATGGTCTCTTTGATTGCCTCAAATTTTTCTTTGATGTTACTCCACAACTCGGACAGTTTTTCTTTGACGGTGTCCCAGTTTTTGTACAGGGCGACACCTGCTGCGATCAGTCCTCCAATCAGTGCCACAATCATGATAATCGGACACAGGTTCATAACTGCATTTAATGCGGTCTGTGCAGCGGTCATCCCTCCGGTTGTTGCCGTGGCTACGGTCGTCGCTGCCGTATGTGCTGCCGTGGCTGCTGTTCCTGCCGTATCTGCTGCCGTTCCTGCTGCCGTGGCTGCTGTTTTCGCCGTGATCTTAGCGATTATCTGTGCAGCTCCGGACACAAATTTCTGTCCGGTCGTTACCGTGTCAGAGATTCCCTTTGCCACTTTACCGAATCCGATTGACAACGGACCGATAGCAGCAACCACAAGACCCACCTTGAGGATTGTTTGCTGTTGGCTCTCGTCTAAATGTCCGAACCATTCACTTAACAGGTGTACTTTTTCGGTAAATTCTTTTACTATTGGTGCAGCCGATGACATCACTGTTTGTCCGAACTGTAATGTCGTATTTTTCAACTCGTTTAATGCGATTTTTATATCATACGATGTTGTTTTCATTTTGCTAAACGCCGTATCTGTCGCACCTGTTGAATTTCTCATTTCTTGTAAAGTTCCGTTGAAAGAATCTGCTCCATCTCCTAAGAGAATCAATCCTGCTTTTGCTGCCTCGGACGATGAAAACATATCTCCCATAGACAGATTTTGTTCTTTTGCTGCATCATTGATAATGCTTAATACATCCGCAAGGCTTGAACCGCTTGACATTAATTCCCCGAAAGATTTTCCCGTCTTTTCTCTCAATATTGTATCTGTTGTACTTCCTGTTTTTCCAAGTTCGTTCAACATTGAGTTCATGTATGTCGTTGATTCTGCTGTTGCAACACCGTTCGCCGTCATTATTGCATAGCCTGTGCATAACTGGTCTAGTGCCACGCTGTTGGCATTTGCCGTCGGAATAACTTTTCCCATCGCTGACGATAATTCAGCAACGGTTGTTTTTCCTAAATTTTGTGTCTGTATCAACATATCTGACACATTCGTCACTTCGGTCGCCTCTAAACCATAAGCGTTGAGAATAGTCGTCAATACATCCAATGTATTCCCGGATTCTGCAAATCCCGCTGTTGCTAATTTTGTTGACTCTCTTACGAAATTTACAGCATCACCCGTTTTTTGTCCTGCACTTATCGCATTATATACATTGTCTGCTATATCTCCCGCTGCAATTCCTGTTTCATTTGATAAACTCAGAATTGCATCTGACATGTCATCAACAGACATTACGCTGTCATCCATAATTGTTGATACTTTTGCAATATCATCCTCAAAGTCAATCGCCATTTTCCCCGATGCCGTTGCAAAAGTCGTCAGTCCCATTGACACGACTGACATTTTTTTCCCGAAACTCTCCATCTTTTCGCCCGCTGTCTCACAAGCCTTTGCGAATGTTTCGAGTTTATGATTCTTTAATTGTTCGTTTACATCTTTTAGTTCTGCCTCCATATTCATGAGGGCGGTCTTTGATTTTTCTGTCTTTGCTGTCTGATTTGCAAGAGCGGTCTCCGTCTTTCCGATTGCCGTTTCATTTGCCTTGTATTCCTGTTCCAGTTTGTCAAGTTCCTCTTTCAAGGCTTTCGACTGCTCGGAGTTTTTTCCGGTCTCCTCTGTCGATTTTGCATAGGCATCTTTCGCAGCGTCGATCTTTGACTTGAGTTCCTCCTGCTTTGTTTTCTGTTCTGACAGTTTCTTTGTCAACTTTTCCTGCTGCTCACTGTTCAACTGCACGATGCCTTTCTGCACCGTGATTTTTTGAGTGAGCGATTCGGCTTTTGCCTTGAGGCTGTCTGTTTCTGAACCGAACAACTTTGCTTTCGTTGCTGCCGTCGTATATTCCGCAGACAGGACTTTCATTTGTGCTGCTGCCGATTTCATTTGTGACTGGTAATCACTTGAATTTGCAGAAATTTTGACGCTTGTATAAGCCATTCGGTCGCCTCCTCTCCTACTGATTTTCGTTGATTGTGTCTAATTCAAAACGCAAGTATTCCAACAACGTGACAATGTTTTCTTTCATGCACTGACTGTATGAGTTTTTCAATAGCCGAATCGCAATTTTTACAACACGGTCAACAATTTCCCCGCAGACTTTCCATTGATTTTCCTCCGGTTCTTCCGGCTCGTCCTCATAACCGTTTTCACGGTCAAATTCGTCAAATACGGACTTTTCTTTTTCTACCTGTTCAACCTCGACAATGTTCAATAGTTTCTCCGCAATAATGTTCTGCATCACAAAATGAACTGTCTTGATTGCCGTTAGAAAATCAATCGCATCAATCTCCCCGATTTCTGCAAGTGTCAATTCGTTCCCGAACAACTCCTGCATTATCTTTGTGTTGAAAAACATCACTCCGGAAATCTTTTCCGTGTGATTTTTCTCCATGAGACTGATATATTTTTTGTACTGCTCCACCGTTATGGAGTTGATAAAGTATCTTTTCCCGCTGCAAGTGACCTCTATTTCCGGCATCACTTGCCATTCTGAAAATTTTTCTCTATCTTCTCCATGCGTTTTGTGAGTTCTTCCCCGATTCCTGCATCAATGAACTGGAACTCAAGAATCAAACCTGCTGCATCCAGTCCGGTCTCCGGATTCTTTAATTCTTCGACTGTGAACTGATCTCCGTATGCTTTGCAGATAAACAGTGCCATTATCTCGATGTCCTGTCTTGTGTATCTCGGATGTGCGTCCGTCTGCTCTGCAATATCGAGGTACTCCGTGTATGTATCAATCGACATTTTCGGCATTGTGAACTCTTTGTTGCTGATGATGATTTTTCTATTCATGGTTTATCCTCCTGTTATATCCCCTGTTACGCTGCTGCGTCGTCCTTTTCCTGCACCTTTGAAAACCAGTTTTTGATTGCATCCGCTGCCTTTGTGTTCTCTTTCACAAGGTTTGATTCATCGACTGAAATTTCATACGCATTATCAAGATTTCTCTCATAGAATGAACCCTTGATGCTCTTTGTCGTCGGAGACAGTTTGCCCTCTTTTGTGCTTGCCTCCTCGCTGATTCCCTCTGCAAATTTTCCTGCGTATAACCATTTAAAATCATACTTTCCGTTCAGTTTTCTCTCACGCCATCCGATAGCGACCTCCGGTGCTTTGTCGTCGGCTGTCTTGACAAGGAAACCGTTCTCGTATAACTGACCGAATAAAATCTGTCTGTCCTGCGGTGCAAGTGCATTGACCTCAAGTTCAACCTCTGTTCCCTCGTATGAGTTGATGACCTCCTCTGTTCCGTCGTCGGAGTAAATCTTTTCAGATGTCCATTTTTCATCAACTTTCGCCTTGATTGCTCTTGCCAGTTTCACCGGAGTTCCTGCAACATATCCCGTCGCATCGTTCTGTGTGATTTTTGCGATGTAGAAATCTCTACAACCGCATGTTCTACTTCTGACAATCTGCTGCACTGTTTCGCTTACCTGTGTTACTGTTTCGCTCATGTCTATTCCTCCATTTCATAAAATTTTGAAAACCTTTGTGCTTTCATATAGATTCCGTCCTCCGGTTTGGAATCGTCGCCGTTCCTGCCCTCAAACGAGAACCCATTCTTTTTCATGAGTGTCTTGATTTCCCTCGCAAGTTCAACCTCGTCACTCTTCGAAAAAATAGTGACCTGCAATGACAGCGTCACTCCCTCCGCATCATCGTCCGAAAAGTTCTCGTCGTCCTCTCCCAAATCCCACAAGGTCACATGTCTGTCGTGAATGTTCTTGTCATACCATCCTTGCATGACAATGATTCCCCCGTCTGAAATCTGTTGCAACGCATCCGATGCGTCTTTTATGATGTCCGGACTGTTCACGCTATCACCTCATTTCAATGTGTTGTCTAAATAGGATTGATACTCCTGTTCTGCGATTTTTTGCAGTTCCGCATCTGCCTCACGCCCTGTCGCATAGATAAACTCTTGAGGTGGGCGGTATATTGTTCCCCAGTTAATGAATTTCACATAAAAATGTTCGCTATTATCGGACTTTTCCCATCCGACATTCGCTGACGCTCCGGTGTCTTTCACCTTGACTGCTCCCAGTGGAACGCTGTCCGCTGCATGTGATGTGACCGATGATTTTGAACCGAATCCTCGACCGCTCAACTTTATATCTGCCGACTTTGGAATCTTTCCCGACATAATGCGTTTCACGACGGGTTCACCCTGCTCGACAATCTTTTTATTGACTGCTCGGATGTCCTCGTCGCTTGCTGCATCCTCAAACGCTTTCATGAGTTCCTGCAACCCTTGAAATTCCATTTCAATTTTCATCGCATCCCTCCGGTGTCAGATTATGACACTACGCCCCCGCTCTGCATTTCAACTGATATTTCCTGTCGTCTGTAAACATTGGAGACGCATCATATATCTTGAACTCAACGCCTTTGTACACCGCATAGAACTCTTTCAAATTCAGTCGGATTTCTTCCATCTTGTCGCATGTTCGTGTCTCAAAAACGATTGTGTTTTCAAGTCCGGTCTGCAAGGCTGTGTATTTCTCATTTGTTCCCAAACTCTTGACCTCGCACCAACAGGAATAAAACTCTGTTTCCTCCTGCTGCCGTCTGCCATCAACAACGCTCGACACCTTGCGAATTATCTTGATTCTGCCTGTCATTGTGCTGCACCTCCGTATATTTCTTTCAAAAGCATTGAGGAGGCAGCAGAGGCAAGCAGTTTCGTGTCGCTCCGGTATTTGTCACGGTTGTCGTAAAGTTCTTTCACGGATATAAATGCAAGCAGTTTTTGACGGCTTGTGAGGCTGTACTGGTCGAAATTCGGAATCAGTTCCGTCATTTCCTGCATGGTCACATCAAACATCAATTCAAGGATTTCCATGTCGTCGTCATAGTCGATGTGACAATATACCTTGCATGTGGTAATCAGACCTGCTCTGTATTTCTCTTTTTCTTCATCCGTCATGTTTCTCACCTGCTTTCAATAGCAGGACGGATTCACCGCCCTGCTGCCTTGTTACCCGTTGACAACCTCTGTGATCTCGCCTTTGATGACTGCATCCTTGTCAACTGCCTGTACATCGAAACGGTCACGAACCTTGAGACCTGTCATGTCCTTATCCCATAACCCCGCACCTTTGTCATTGAGGTCGATTGTCAGAACATTTCTGTCGAAAAGTGTGATAGCCTCTTTTAAGTCACCACAGAAAACAGGATGCTTGTACCCGTCGATTGTGTGACCATCGCTGTTCATAATCGGTGTGGATTTGAGTGTTTTCTTTGACAGCTTCACGATTCTGTATTCTCCAAAAAGCATCTTTCCCTTTGTCTGCTGTGTCGGGTCTTTCTGCAAAATATAGTTTCCGTCCTTGTCCTTTAACTTGTCGAGGTAGTTGAAACCGCTCTGATTCGTGATGACGATTGAGGATTCTGCAATCGCAGGGTCTAACTGCTCATTGAAAATGTCCTTGAGGCTGTCGAGGTTCTCCACTGTGACCTCTTTTCCCTTTGTCATTTCATTGAGTACCTTGAGAATCATTGCGTTACGGGTTGCCTTTGTCTTTTTCGCAATCCATTTGTTGATGTACGCCATGATATTGGCTGCGGTGTCCTCAAGCAGCTCTGCGGTCATCTTGAGGATTCCACCTTTTTTCTTTACCTTGTACTCAATCGGTAAAAATTCCGGCTCGTCCATCTCCGGAAAATCCGCAGCCTCGTCCACGTTGTCAAACGGGGTTGATTCTGCATCGACCTCAATGTTTCGTGTTCCGGTCTTTGTCACAACCCCCTCGACATTGACATACTGCTCAAGGTTATCGGATGAACGACGCAATTCGATGATGTCTGTTCTGATGTCCTCCGGAATGGTCACGCCGATTCCGACCTCTCCCTCACTTCCTGCGGTTGTGTCGGATGTGAGGGCGTTCTTGTACACCTCAACATCTGCCTCGTCTGCCTCTCTGTGCAGGAATCCGGCTTTGACGATGTTGACGAACGCTTTCACAAGGTTCTTTTTATCAACCTTTTTCTCCCCGCCAACCTGTTTTGCAGTGCCTTTGTTGACCTTATCCTCGATGCCGTCCTGCTCGTCCTCGTCCAGATCATAAAGGAGGTCGAATCTGTTCTGTAACTCTTTGAGTTCCTCCTTTGCTGCCTTTGCCTTGTCGAGTTTTCCGTCGTTTACAAGGCTCTTGACTTCGTTTTTCTTGTCATTGATCTGTTTCAGTAACTTCTGTAATTCCTTATTCATGACTTTCTGTCCTCCATTTCTTACATACCGTAAAGGTATAAATCGTCGAGAATCTCCCGCTTTTCTGCCTCAATTCTCTGTTCCTCTGCCTGTGCTGCTGCATTACTCCTCTTTTCCAATTCTGCAAGCACTGCATCGACAATGTTCTCCGTTTCAGTTCCCTTGAGTGTCTCCGGAATATTGTTGTATTTCTCAAAATAGTCGGATGCACACGCTGCGACTGCTGCCTTTTCTTCGATTTCAACATTGAAATACTGCTGCATCTTCTTGCTGTCGAACCATGTCTCATTGCTCATGAGGCTCTGAATCTTGTCTCTTGTGACACCCTCCTGCACATGCTCCATGTAAACGTCGAGGATTGAATCCTCGCAGAGATTCAACTGCTTTATTACTGCCTTGAAATCATCTGCGTTGCCGTATGCCATGCACAACGGTTTGTGAATCATCGCCTGTGCCCCTGTTGCAAAATGCAGTTCATCGCAAGCGAACATGATGACTGATGCGATGGATGCAGCCATTCCGTCAACATAGCCGACTTTGTGTCCGTCGTATCGTTTTAACTGGTTATAGATTGTCAGCCCCGCAAATACGTCTCCACCTCCGGAATTGAAATAAATATCAATATCCTCATAGCCGTCTAACTGATTGAGAAAATCTGCGATGTCCTGCGGGCATCTGTCCTCCTCGTACCACATGGATTCCCATGTCGCTGATACAATGTCGCCGTAGAAATACAAGGAACATCTGCTCTGCTCCTCGTCCTGCTCCAAATCCAAATAGCCGACATTTTCAATCTTTCCGCTGCGTTTATTTTTCTTTGTGAAATCAAAACGTCCTTTCTTTGGCATGATTATTCACCTCCCTCCTGTTCGTCCTCGTCCTCTACCTCGTCGGTTTCGTCCGGTTCTGTTGCTGCGTCCGGCTGCTCTGTGTCCGGCTCTGTTTTTTCTTCCGGCTGCTCCGGTTCTTTGGTTTCATCCGGTTCGGATTCGCCTTTCAAATATGCTGCTCCCGCCATCGTCAGCGGTACGATGCTACCATTTGCAAGCAGAACATCGCCTCCCTCCGCATCTTCCATGTCGAGTTTCCGTCTCGCCTCGTTTGGTTTGATAATCATTCCACCGACACCGTTTCTCAAATATTCCATCTGCGTTTTTGAATCGGTGCGGAACAACACTTTTTCATTGAATTTGTAGTAATATCCATCGTCTGAATCGTCATCCGGCAGCATCTTGAAATTGATTTCCTCTTCGTACTGCTTGATGATGAACAATTCTGTGTCAACATAGAACGATAGCTGCTGCATCTCGCTGTTACTATATGACGACTTTGAATAGTCGTTGATCTGATTCGGTTTCACTCCGAACGCTCCTGCGATCTGCAAGGCATTGTATTTTTTCAGTTCAAAGAACTGCGAATCTGTCAGTTTAATGTCAAGAGGTGTGAGCTTCATTCCCAACGGGACGGGCAGGATTTTTCCTGTGTTCTTTGCCCCGCTGCCGAACTCTTCAAATGATTTAACAAGTGCTGTTTTTGCTTTTTCATTCAGTTCTCCGGTATATTCGAGCGTTGCCTTTGCTGTCAGACCGCTCTCATACAAGTTGTTCATGAACGCCTGTGATTCAGATGCACCCGCAACCGTGTCTCTCAATATCTGCTGCACTGGTAGTCCTGTGATTCCGTCAAAACTGAATGATGTTTTGAAGTGCATGACTTCATCTGTACTGAATACATATTGACGACCGGATGTCGGGTCTGTGTAGACATACCACAACCGCCCCACTCCTGCGAATATTCCTGCATCGTCAACAACGATCTGCACACAATTTGACTGCATAACCCACAAATCAACAATTTTGATTTCACCGCCGTATTTCTTGCGGTCAAACTTCTTTCTCATGTACACATAAGCGTTCCCGTAGTGGTTTCGATTGATCTCAACGGTGTTCCAAAATGTCGTAGGGGTCATGAATGGATTCGGTCTTTTGGAGAGCAGCTTCGATGTTTCCGTCGCCTCTGCCTCGATGATTCCCTTGTCCGTTTTCTGATAATATTTGATAGGCATTTTTGCAAGGGTCTCCGACAGCATCTTGAGGCAAGTGAAATATGTGACCTCTGATGTCGGTTTCCCCTTTCTTTTCAGACCTATCCTTTCAAGGAATGACGGTGAGTTCAGTGTCACAACGCCTCCGCTGTCCTGTGGTTCACCTCTCCACCAATTCGCAATTTTTTCTCCTAATCTCTGAAACGGATTCATTTATTTCTCACCGCCTTTCTTCATGTATTTTTCAAATTGCTCAAGCCATTCATTGACAGTTTCATTCACATCCGGACGATATTCCTCTTTCATTGCGTGTTTCCATGCGTCGATAATGGCATCAATCGGGTCAATTCTCTCTGTCGTGATGTCTTTGTCAATTTTTATTTCGCCGTAGTTGTTTGAGATGGTCTTTGCATTTGCAATAGACCACACAAGCAAGCTGTCGGCAGGGACAACGATCTTGTTTCCCTCTTTTCCGACCTCTATTCCCTCGATTTCCACATTGCCCGCCAAAATCTCAAGTCTGAAATCAACTGTCGCATCGTTCAACTCTTTCGCTGTCTGTGTGACAGAGATTGAATCAAATCCCAACGCCTCAAGGTCTGACAGAAACGCCGATGCGTTATGCGGGTCATAACATATCAACTGTGGTTTGAGGTCGTATTCTTTCACCAAATCCTCAAGATATTTGATGATGTATTTGTAATCTGTCTTTATTCCTCCCAGTGTCTCGGTCACTGTCACAAGTCCCTTTTCAATCCATACATCATAGGGGACTTTGTCGGTCTTGATATGTTCATCCACCCTTGAGGACGGGATGAACGAATGTGTGTGTACAAAATATTTCTTTACTCCGTCAATCATGAACGGAATCACGATTGCGATTGATGTCAAATCGCCTCCGGATGACAGGTCAACCCCGACATAACATTTTGACCCTCTGAAATCCTTGAGTGATTTCAGAACGGCACATGCTTTCCATTTTGCGATGTCCTTGATATACAGTGAATTTGACCACTGCATCCACATGTTTAACTGCTTTACGAGGAAATCTCTCAAGTCCTCCCCGCCCATATCACGGGCGGTATGCGCAATCGGTATGAGGTTTTCAAGAGCATCCCTGTCGAATTCAAGAATCGGGTTCGCTTTTATCCAGTTCTCTGGAACATATCTGTCGTCATGCTCATCCATCTGTGCGATATATACGAACTGACTGTCATTTTCAAAAACGCCCTTTAACAGATTGCAGCAATATTCATACAATTTATAACAGGGTGATTTGAGGTCGAACCCTGCTGTCGTGATGACCGAAATCAACGCCGACTTGAGTTTCTTGATTCCTCCCTCAAGCAGCTTGTACATCTGATTCGTCTTGTGTGCGTGATACTCGTCGACAATTCCCAAATACGCGCGGTGTCCGTCAAGCGACTTTGTATCACCGGACAACGCTTTGATTTCCGAATGTGTCAACAGACAGTCAATCGTGTGGTTGTGGTCATGCACTTTGAACCATTCCGACAAATCCTCGTCCGAATTGATGAATTTTGCGACCTCGTCAAAAACAATGTTCGCTTGGTCTTGCTTGGTAGCCGTACAAAAGATTTTTCCGTACTTGTACCCGTCAAAATTCCCGTAATAACATGCCAAAATACCGTTGATGAACGATTTTCCGTTCTGTCTGCCTAATTGCACATAGGACGTTCTGAACCGTCTGTATGATTTTTCCTTTGTTCTCCACCCGTTGAGTGACCCTAAAATAAAGCACTGGAACGGATATGCGGTCACATGCTCGTTTTCTTCGCCCTCTGCAATGGTCAATTCCTCTGCGAAATTGATGATTTCCTCTGACTTTTCAACGTCGAAATAGTATTTGTACGGTGCTGCTTTCGATTTCTCAATGTCGTCGAGGTGTCTTTGACATGCAAGTCGGACATATTCTCCGGCTGTTATCTTGCCCGAAACAACATCAAGGGCGTATTGTGTGCAGCGGTCTTGTGTTTCTCCTGCTTTCGCCATGCTTTAATTTGCATATTTTGCAAATTTATTCTCCGGCTTTTGCTGCTGTGGCTTCGGTACGACCAAACGGCAGCGTGAGGAGACCGTCAACCCGAAATCAGATGCCCCCTGTCTACACTGTTTCATGCAGCGATCTTGAATAACCATGAGACGCTCACGTTCACCGTTCACGACCTGCCTTGTACCGACCTGCACACGTTCTTTTTCTCCCGTGTCCGGATTCGTCTTTGTCTCATATACCGGAACATCCTCCATCAATGGAGTTGCTCTGATTTGCTGTGTGATTTCGATGTACTGGTCTTGTGCAATGAGTAGTCTCGCCAGTGCATCGCAGTCAACATTCGCAATCAGTTTGATTTCAAGTAATTCTTTCGCAATCTTCCGGAACTTTTTCTTTTGCTCCGGTGTCAAATATGACGGAGGTTTCACTTTGTCGTTTGGTGCTACAACCTCGGCGTTTTTTCGTGCCTCAATTTCTGCTTTTGTGAGGTGTTTTCGCCCTTTCATAACAACCAAATCCGTGGCTTGTCTCTGCCCTGCCATGTAGCAACAAACCCCCTTTCCGTCAACATTTCAGCGATTTTGTGTCACATTCTGACACCCCTTTCGGATGTATCTGTCTACTGAAATTCCCGTGGGGAGTTTTCTCCAAACAAAAGAGGGGGTGCGACTAGAAATGAATCGCACAAAACTTTTTTATATCCCCCTGCCTCTCGAAAGTGGTACTCAATCAGTGATCTCAACTGTTTCTGTGTTGCTCTCATGCTCGCTTGGCTCTGCTTATACAGAGCCGTGATTGTATTGTGTGTTTTATGATTGAGAGGTATGAGGTTGAACGGATTCAAACGCTGCTCCCAGTCGTCCTCAAGTTCAACGATATGGTGAACAGGATTGCATGTGAGTAGTTCATGTTCGACATATAATGCGTATATATCTATGTTTTCATAGACCTCAATGATACGTTCCCGCATCGCCCGCCATTCCTTTGATATATAGAACTCCGCTGCTCTCTCGTCTCGCCGTGTGTTGTTGTATATCATGTGTCTCGACTGCTGCTGCCGTTCACATTCCTCACACATCTTCATCGACTGCGGAATCAGCTTGCCACACCTGCATGATTTCAAAAGCATCTGTGTTCTCCTCTCTTTCTTGATTCTCCTGCTTTGTTATCCACAAGAGGCGGGCAGTTATGCACATTACTGTGTACACTTACCCGCATATAACAGGAGGGCAAACAGGCAAGAAAAAAGCGACTGCATATCTGCAATCGCTCAACTCAACTGTTCACGCTAACATATTAGCACTTTCATTTCGTCTTTTGTTCACCCACTTTTTACCCCTATTTTCACCCTCATTTCACCCTGTTTTCACTCCGTTTCTATCATTTTCAATCGCTTTTGCACCAAATAATTTGATTGACAGGCGTTGTATCATAACCTTGCACCACTTTTTCGGTGAGTTGCGTCCGCAGCCTGTTTCCCTCACTATATCCTCGTATGTCTTTCCCTTGATATATACTGCCTCAAGTGCGTCGTACTTGTACCCCTCACCTGCTGCCTCTGCATCTTCTTTGAGCGATGCAAGAGCCTGTTTGAGATGCTCGAACAGAATGACCGTCTCTGCACGGCACTCTCTGACCGATTGCAGAAACGCTCTCTCTGCTGATATGTTGTATTTGCTTATGTTCGGCACTTGAGAGGTCTCTGACACTGCCTCTTTGATGTATCGTTCCATTTCACGATAGTTTTCGAGATATAGCAAGGTTTTGTCAATGACTGTCTGCTCCTTTTCCTCTTTCATGCTTTCTCCTCGCTTTCTGCTTTCGTCTCATAGGCAGACCGTGCATTTTACGCCAGTTATTCGTATTTCGGCGATTTGTGCATCCTTGTGAACCGCTCATTTTCATAATTGCCGTTTTTACCTGCTCCGCTGTGACCCCCGTTTGCATGACCGCCTCGACGAACTGTTCTGCTGTTGTCTTTGCTTTGATTTCCGGTTTTTTATATTCCTTTTTTTCTGCGATGCCCTTATTGACTGTCGCTTTATCTGCTGCCTGTTCGATCATGTTTGAGATTTCTTTTTCTGTCTTTCCGGCTTTTCTGAAATGCTCAATCACGCTTTTCACGATGCTCATAATTCCCATATTATCACGCTCCTCCTTTCCGTTTACGCAAAAGGGAGTTGTTCGTCAACGCTGTCCGGAATGTTCATGAATCCGTCTCCTGCATCCGTATAACCTGCATTTTGCCCCTGTTCTCCCGCTGCTTTCTTGCTTTCTGCAAATTCTTGTTCCTCAATCACAACATCCGTCGTGTAAACCCGCTGTCCGTCTCTGCTTGTGTATGAACCTGTCTGAATCCTGCCTGTGACAACGATTTTCGTTCCCTGTTTCAAATGTTTCTCCGCAAATTCGCCATTTCTGCCAAATGCAACGCAGGAGATGAAATCTGCGGACGGCTGCCCGTCCCGCTGTCCCCAACGATCAACCGCCAGTGTGTAACGTGCCACGCACATGGATTCCTGTGAACTGTTCTGCTGCGTATATCTGACATTCGGGTCTCTTGTGAGCCTCCCCATCAATATAACTTTATTCATTCGCCGTTTCCGTCCTTTCTCTCTGCATCACATACTCATTTTGCATTTTCTGTAATCTGACGAGACCTTTTTTGAACTCAAGGTCATCGCCATTCATGCAGACATCGAATATTTTCTCATAATCAACAATGTGCATCTTGATGAACTCTGCCTCTGCTGCCGTCCGGCTCTCATTGATGAACATTCCCTTGACTGCCTCTTTTATCATCTCGCAATGGGTCTTTTCCTCCTCTGACTGTGGCGGTGTGTTTTCGATCATGCGGTCATAGGCTTTGTCAATCGCTCCTGCAATCAGTTCCCTCCAACCTTTGCCCTTTTCCCCGATTAACTGGTTTTCAATGTCCTCGAATCGGTTTCCGTGTCCTGCTGCCACGATGCGGATGTCCTTTTTCCCCTTTGCTGCAATCAGAATCAAATCGTCATCGTATGCCTCCATGTAGTAGTCAAATTTTGCATCGAAATTCTCTCTCGGATTGATGATGATTTCCGGCTGACTGCTGCCCTCCGTCTTGATACTCACTCCGATGTATTTCGCATCCTTGATTTTCGCATTGATAAATTCTGCCTTTAATGTGCTTTTGTTCATGCTGCTCCTCCATTCACTAATCTGTTGAGTAACTGTTCATACATGGTCTTGTATGTGTCTCTTTCTGTCTGCAATCGGATTGTCTCCTCTGATGATGTCGTGTTTTCCGGCTTTGCTTTTGCCTTTTCTTTCAACTCCTGCTCCATCGCTTGAATCTTGCTGCGATAGAGTTCGATTTCCTCCTGCTGATTCTTAATTGTCTCATTGTATTTCTTTGAGGTTTTCATGCTGCCGTCAAGCTGCAAGGAAATCATGAGAGCGATGTCGATGTTCTCCATCTCTTTGTCTGTACACTCCCCGATATACGTTCCGATGCGTTCTGTTGATACCGAATAGACCTGCTCACATAAAACGGTGCTTGGTCTGCCTGTTGATCTTACCGTCACATGTGTCGGGAGATCTGTTTTCGGCTGTGTGGTCATATATACAATTTCAACGACATTGCTGTTTTCGTTGTTCTTGTTATTGCTCACAACGACCGCCGGACGGTCGGAGTGCTGCTCGCTCCCGCTATACGATGCCCCCCCTCTGCTGATATAGAACATTTCGCCTCTCTTGATGTTATCCATCACAATTCCTCCTTTTTTATCACTCTATACAGTCTTTTCGCCTTGATATATTCCTTGTATTCTTCATCGGTCATCATCACAATATTTGTTTTGTCCTTTATATCTTCCGCAAACTGCTCTTTGCTTTTTCCGTACACATCCGCACCAAAAATCCGCAGATGTTCAACTAAAATCCTCCCTCTGATGATTCCCTCTCTGATGATTTTTCCGCTCTCCGTTTCTGTGTCCTCAAATCTTTTCAATGTGTAATTCAGTGAGAACTCCATTGCTGCCAAAATCGGGTCTTTTATCTCTGTCATTCTACGCCTCACCGTCTTTCATGAGTTTGGTTGCCATGATGCAATATCCGTCCTCAATTCCGGTGTAATCCTCAAGAATGTACGTCACAAGCACCTTGACCATGCGTCCGGTGTTCTTCCCGTCTGCAAATTCCATCATCTCAAGAATGTCGCCTTTTTTATAGCCTCTGTCATTCTTCCGGAGTTCAAATGTTTTGATTCCGTTTGCCACATCATCGAAATAAGGCTTTGCAAGGCGTATCTGATGCACTTTTTGTCCGGTCTCCTGTGTATCTGACGGGAGGCTCTGCATCTTCTCCTCCTGCTCCATCTCACGGAGTTTTTTCTTTGTCTCACGGTCGATTGCATCCTGTTCCTCTGAATATCTCTGCTCGTCGGTCTTGTACGCCTCCGCACGGTTGTTGTACTGGTCGCATGAGGTACATGTTCCGGTCTTGACGTTGCATGTCTCATATTCGGTGCAGGAGTAGCAAATGGATGTGATTCCCTCCGGATGCGGTGTCTCGTAATCGTCGCCCGCTCTTACTTCCGGAGGATTCATGCTGTTTTCTGCTGTGTCGGATTCTGACACCTGCTGCCCCGTTGCTTTCGCTTCTTTCATGTCTTTCACTTCTTTGTGTGTCAGTTCTCCGGTCTCTGCGAATTTCCCCAGTGCCTCACGCTGCTCGTCCTCTGTCATCCCACTCAATTCATAAGCTGCGGAGAATGTGAGGCGTTCTTTCTTGAGTTCTTCTCTCCATTCCGGAATCAGATTATTGTTGACCGCCTCAATCTGTGCAATCTTTGTTTTGCTCATGTGCAGCATCGAGGAAATCACATCTCTCAACCGTCCGGATTGCAGGTCATATCCCTTGATTTTCTTCCCTGCTGCTTTCATACGCTCAAGAGATGCCTTGAGGCGTGTTTCCTCCTCGATCATGTCGGAAATGGTCTTTGTACGGTATGCGTTGGCGATGATGATTTCGACCTGCTCCTCGTCATCGTCCTGCGGTGTAGTCAATTTACTGGTTGCCAATTCAAAGTCTTTATATCCCTTTGATACGAGGTACTTGAGAGCCTCCCAACGTCTTTCACCTGCGACGATTCTGTATTCGCCTTTTTCGCACGGTGCATATACGAGTTCAAGGTTCTGTTTCAAACCGGACAGGAGGATGTCTCCTGCCAGTTCTTCGATGTCCTTGACACTGTAAAAATTCATGGTATTACGGTACATCTTGAAAATTGAAATGTCCTTTGTCCGGAATCTCGCTCTCGGAGATTCGTCAATTCCTGCTTTGCTGTTTTTGTTAAGTGCGTCTTTGACGCTGAATCCTGCTGCCATCTGTTCACCCTCCTGCTGTTACTCTGTGAGTTTCTGTTTTTTTGTCTCGGTACGTTCGACGTTGATTTCGCCCTTGCTATTCTGTGAAATAGAGGCTTTCACGCCTCCACGGAGGTTCAATGTGACCTTTGCCAGTCCTCCGGTGTAAATCTCCTCGACTGCTGCCTTGAGAATCTTCACAATGCCCTCTCCGCATCTCTTGTCCGGTGCTGCTGCCTCTCCGAACAGTGCAGCGACGTTCTGCATCGCCTTTTCTTTCCTCTGTTTCTCTTTCTGATATTCAACTGCATCCGGACAATTACATGTCATGGTTGCCTGTTCCTCTGCTTGTGCTGCTGTCAGTTCTTCGTCTGCCTCAATCTGCGTCATTTGACCGCAGAATCTGCATTTTGCTGTTTTCACAATGTTTCCCATGCGTTCTTTCTCTCTTTCCGGTCTCATGCGACCTCATGCAAAATAATTTTTCTGAATATGCTCTCGAATATTGGAACGGCGATGCTGTTTCCTGCTTGGTCGTATAATGCTTTGTAATACTTCCCATTTCTTTCCTGTACCGCTTTCGCCCTGTCGAAATCCTCGTCCGTGTACCCCATCAACCGCCAACACTCACGCTCAGTCAAATAACGATAGCGTCCATCGCCTCGGTCGATGACCTGTGCGGGTGTCCGGTCTTGTCTCGTTGTGATGGTATATGTACATTCTTTGATAACCGTCGCCCTGCGGATGCCTTTTTCTCCGATACATGCAAGGACGGACGGTTGTGTCACGTCGTAAACATCCGGAACACTTGCATCATCCTCAAGAAACTCCTGCAAATTACGCATCGGTGTTCTTATGAGGTCATCAAATTCAAATTTTTCTCCATTCAGAACAGAAACTGTGAACACTCGCTCTCTCGCTTGTGGCAATCCGAACTCTCTTGCATCCAGTACCTCAAAATTATTCGTATATCCTAATCGCTCCATTTCAACCATGTATCTGTCAAAATTCGGTCTCATGTACTTTGATTTCACATTCTTCACGTTTTCCCATATCACATAACGAGGTCGCCATTCGCCCATATTCTCAATGATATGTATTGTCTCCCACATGAGAGAGGAACGTGTTCCGCTCCCCTCGTCTGAACCTTTGCCTCGGTTGATTCTGCCCTCTCCTGTCGCCTTTCCTTGATGTCCTGCAATGCTCATGTCTTGGCAAGGTGAGCCATGAATCAGAATGTCCGGTTTCAGATTCCATCCGACAACCGTTTGTGTTTTATATGCCAGTTCCTCACGGAACATTGAATTGTACGAACGCACCGCCTTTTCATTGATTTCCACATAGTCGATTGCTTTCGTCGGAATGTTCAAATTTCTCAAGGCACATCGAGGCGACCCAATCCCTCCGAATAACTCAAGGATTTGTATTGTCTCGTTTTCCATGCCTTACCCCTCCATTTCCTTGAGCAACTCATGTACAACGCATCTGTAATCTTGAGACACGATTCCACACTTTGAAAATTTCGGGAGTGGTATCATTGCCGTTGTTGATTTCTCCGCAACAATGGAACGGCGAACTGGAGTGACAAACATGTCAAATCCGGATTCTGCTTTCAACCACTCCTCAACCTCAAGAGATGTCTTGTTTTTCTGTCGCATTGTCATGAGCGCCTTGATTCTCAAGTCCGGATTGATGTCTCTCAAGTCCTCAATCTGCTCCTCAAGGTTCTGCAATGCCTCGATTTCATATCCCCCGACCTTTACCGGAGCAATAATGAGTTCTGTTGCAATCAGAATGTTAATGACCACCATGTCAAGCAGTCGACCACAATCGCAAATGCAATAATCGTATGCGTCCGCTACCTCCTCCAACGCCTCACGCAATCGTGTGACTTGATTGTCCTCTGACTTGAGCAGCAAATTCATGTCCGTCTGCATGAGATAGCCATTTGCCGGAATGATGTCAACGTGCGAATATTCCGTCGGGCGAATCAGATCACTCGTTTTGTATGTACCGCCGACACATTCATGTTTCTCAAGCAGCTCACTCATTCCGATTCCGTCCGGTTCAAATACTCCGAACGTCTTTGATGTATCGCCCTGCGGGTCTCCATCTAACACAAGCACTCTTTTCCCCTGCTCCTCGCCCAACATATAAGCGATTGAATCGGATGTCGTCGTTTTCCCGATTCCTCCCTTTGGTGACATCACTGCAATAATTCTCATGTTGATTCCTCCTGTTATTGTCCTGTTATTTTATTTTCCCGTCCTTGAGGATGCTGTTGTTCGGGATGCTCATGTTCAAACTTCTCTCCCTGTGTGCTGAATCCGGCAAATTCAGATATTCCTCAATAACCTTGATTGCCTCCTCTGCCGAATAGCAGGTTGCAACAAAATGTCCGGCTGCTGCCATGTCTGCAAGGAACTCTTTCTGTGTCTCCTGCTGCCTGTTGTTGCCGAATTTCATCTCGACGAACAACCCGCAGTATGAGCCTTTCGGATATGGGAGTTGTAAGTCGGAAACGCCCGCCTTGACACCCATCTGTTTGAATTTCACCGCCTCCGCTCTGTTCCTGCTGCCTCCATTCGGCACATGGAACAACCACTTTAATTCCGGATAACGGTTCATGTTCCATCCCGCCCATGACACGACGTTGATTTGCTCCGTGTCCTCACTTCGTTTCGCATATCTCATGTTCATTTGCTTTCGCCTCCTCTTTGCATATTTCGTAATATTCGCAGAACAGACACACATGTTTGCAATCCTTGACCTTGAGCATGTGTCTGATTCTCTCAATGATTTCTCCTGCCCTCACTTTCCGACCACCTCCTCAATCTCTTTCATCCTCTGCATGATTGCACTGTTGTACGAATACACATACACGCCGTTGCTCCACAAATGTTCCCTTGCACCTTTTTCACCGTAGTTGTACGCTGCAAGTGCATCCTGCACCGTGCCGTATTTCTTGAGCAGGTATGAGAGGAAATCAATCCCGACCCTCACATTTTGATACGGGTTCATGAGGTCGGTGCATCCTAACCTCTGCATTCGGTCAGTGTGCCATTTCTCATATATCTGCATATATCCCTTTGACTGCCCGCTGTCTCCGACCTTGTCAAATTCATATCCGGATTCATGCTCAATGAGTGCCAACACAAGGGCATACGGAACGTCGTTTTGCTTGCACAGGCATCTTGTGTATATCTGCATTTTCTCCGGAAAATAGCCTTTATCTGCATACTGCTCCGGCAGGTCATAATATACGAACCCCTCAAGATCACAACTGCCCCAGTCCTCGGACATGGTGTCAAAAACCTTGTATTTGCTTTCGATCTCCTCTGCCGTCTGCACGATTGTTTCCGGATTCTGCACCGTTTCCGCATGTGTTGTCTCCTCCTGCGTTGTCTCCTGCTGCCTCTCCTCGACCTGCTCCGGCTTTTTGCTGCCGAACGCTGCCACGCACAACGCTGTCACAACTCCTGCGACCACGATCACACGAAACGCATTACGTCGCCTTGCTTGTCTTGCCCGTCTTTTCCGTCTTTTCACCTTGTAGCCTCCTTTTCCTCATTCGTGCATGTATGTAAAACATGCAATTAAAATCGTTGTAGTACACGTTTGCGTTCGTGAAATCCATGTCCGGATACCACTTTTTCAAAATCTCCGGAATTGAATCCCTGTCTTTGACCATCCCATCAACAAATGAGCCTATTTTTTTATAGCTGCCTCCTGCTGCCGGACGCTTGGAGTGTACGACCTTGATTCGTGGGTCTCTCAATCCCTGTGAACTGTTCCATCTTTTTTCCGACGGAACACGGTTCTTTTCTTCGACGATATAGTTCGCCATGCCGGACAGACCATTTTCATCTGTCTGCAACCTGCGAACTTCATTCCTGCTTGACTGTTTCCAACAGGATTCAACCGTCTCCATGTCCAACGCACCGTCCATGACAATGTGATGATGCCATCTGATTTCCGCATCCGGATTGTATGCGGTCACATAGACATATTTTGCGTTCGGGAGACCCCTCTTTTTCCTCTGATAGTTGATGCGTCGGATGTACTTTTGCACATTCTTGATTGCTGCATCCACATCCCCGTCCGGCGGGAGGTGTGCGTCATCATAGGTCAATGTCATCCAAATATCACGGTCGCTGAAATTCTCATTGATTAACCTCTCAACGTATTTCCGTGCGTTCTTGTCATTCAGATTCTTTTGAGCCTTGTTATTGTCTTTCTTGATAGTTCTCCCCTCCGGAGGTACTTCATCCATACTCCGGAACTGTGGGTATATCTCAATCTCAAACTGATCTCCTGCGGTTATCTCTTTCAAGGCATATACAACTTTCTTTCTGTGTTGGAACAGGTTCTCAATGAACCATTCGTGCATATCCTCCAACGCTTTGTTATATGCTGCCTCATAATCATACGGGATGAACTGCATCCCTTTCTTTCTTGCCATCTGACACATGCCTCCTATATAGGTTTTCGTAGACTTGTTATTATCTATTACGAGGACGCCCAAACCTCCGAAAACCCTGTATTTTCACGACCTTTCCGGTCGTTTTCGAGTTGCTTTTTCGTGTCAGATTTGCTATAATATTTTTTAGTGATAGCGACTGACACAATCAGTCAAATCAAGGACGACCACTGCAATGGTTGTCCTTTTTCTTTTGTTCTCATGCTCCTGCTTTATGTATGCCCCGCCACCATGACGGGGCGTTTTCATTAAACGGCTGCAACCGCTTCTTTCTGCTCCCATCTGCGACGCTCCTCTGCTTTTCCTGCTGCCTTACCCTCGGCATACGCAGACATCACCATGATGGTCATTGACTTCCCCTCAAGGTCGTCGATATTCATAAACTTTTCTGCCATGCTCTCGATCACTGCTTTTTTCTCGTTTCTTGTCATTTCTCAACACCTCCTCGGATTCGCTCAATCTCTTTTTCTATGTTCTTTCCGGAATAATCTGCAAGCAGTTTTTCCGAAATGTGATACGTCCAAATTGAGGACATCTGCACCGCCGTTCCTATCGGAAGTTTTCCCTGTTGCATTGCTACCCTCACAAATTGCGGTGACACATTGAGGATTGCTGCTGCCTCTGTCGGCAATATTCGTCCTATATCCATCTTGATTCCTCCTGTTGGTGGTTCTCTCGGTCTTTTCATCCCGTCCACCTACTTTCCGGCATTGTCTACCGTGTTGATGCTTTTCACCTTAAAAATCATCGAAAACCTGTTGACCGACCACGCACTTTCTAGCAGGTGCGACCGCTGCCATGTTTCCCACGGTATCGCTGACGCTGTCTTTCGGCTTGCCATCGTCAGAGTGTCGGTTGCCATCCGGACACTGACGGGGCGACTGCTGCCCCGTTTCGGCTTTAATATTTCAGTTCAATCGGCTTTTTCTTTTCGTCGATGCAATCCTCATAATCAAAATCAAACCATGTGTCTAAATCAAGGTTGTGTCCGTCTTTTGCCAACTGCTCGAAATCTTTCTCCTCAAGTGGCTTGATGATGTATTTTCCTGTCTTGATGTCGATGTCCACAAGCTCAACATATTCGATGTGGTAATAGCATCCGTTCGGTGTCTTTCTGAAACCGCTGTGGTCTCTCACTACCATTCTTTTGATGTCTTTTTTCTTTTCCGGCTGCGGGATGTTCTTGAGCATTGGTCTCATGCTTTTCACAAATTCTGCTTTTTCAAGGTTGCTGCTCATGTATAATATTTCGATTGCTCTGTACTGTTCGTCGGTTACTGCTCTACCTGCAAGGTTTTCAAATTCAGATTTCATCATTGTTTTGTACCTCCTGTGTTCTTTGTAAGAACAGTATAATTCCTTAAAAGAACATTGTCAACACTTTTTTGTTCTTTGAAAGAACTTTTTTATTGATTTTTGTCTTTTCCAGTGGTATGCTTTAGAAAACAGAGGAGGTGATTTTGCATGACGCAAGGTGAACGAATTAGAGAAGTAAGAAAAACGCTCGGTCTTACCCTTGAAAAATTCGGTGAGAAAATAGGAATGAAAAAAAATTCTGTCAGTCAAATCGAAAACGGAAAAAATTCCGTGACTGAACAGGTTGTCAAATCAATCTGCCGTGAATTTAATGTTGACTATATATGGTTGACTACTGGTGACGGGGAAATGTTCATTGATACTGATGACGATTTCCTCGAAAGAATTGACCGCATCATGGTAGGTGAGGACGATGCCCGCAAGAATTTGTTCAAGGCTCTGCTTGAGGCAAGTGACGAGGACATCGCAGCTTTTCAAAGAATCATAGATTTATTTGCATCAAAAAAAGACTGACAGTCTCTCAACTGCCAGTCTCATGGGTGTACAGATACAAAACGAATTTATATATCCTCTTGAGGATGCGTTCACTATGTATCTTCCCGACTATTTCGACAATAGCCTCTTTGTAATTCAAGGGGAACACCACCCCCTTTCCGAATTGCATTGTATCATATATTTCCATGATTGTGGAAATATCGAGGTTGATTTCCATAATCGTGGAAATCGTTCCTCATGCTGCCGGATTTCCGCTGCAATATGATACAATTATTTGTATTCGGATTCAAACAGGTCGGTGATGTTCACGCCTAATGCAATCGCTATCATTTCAAGCTGAAACAATGTCGGTGACACCTTACCGTTTTCGATGTTGTTTATCGTAGATTTTCCGATTCCGGATTTCTTCGATAACTCCATCAGTGTGAAACCTTTTGAGGTTCTCACTTCCCAAACAAGGATTTTCATTCCGCACACCTCCTTTCTCAAGGAAAGTGTACAGAATGGCAAATTATAGAAATGGAGGTGCGTTCATGAAATACGGTGTCAGAAAACCGAACCTCAAGAAAAGCATCAAAGCACGAACAACAGGAAAAGTCAAACGGCAGGTCAAAAAGGCGGTCAATCCCCTTTATGGTAAAAAGGGAATGGGAATCGTCAACGACCCCAAAAAGGCAGCATACAACGCAGTGTATAACAGAACTACCGTCGGCGTGTCCGACATTGCAAAAGGATTGACGGCTGCAAACGGAAATCCTGCTGCATCCAGTTCATCAAATGCACCGCAGAAAAAGGAATACTCACCCAATACATACAGTGTTTGTGGAATCCTCATGATTGTTCTCGGAGTTTTCCTCGCACTTATTGGAATACTTCTTTTGTTCGCTGTTCCGGTTGGGGGCTTGATTGCTATTGTGGGCGGTGTGGCATGTGTCATCATCGGTCGCAAGTACAGAAAAATCGCAAAAGACCGCCGTGCGAATGAATAAACGCATAAAAAAAGACGACCCACGCTGCAACGTGAATCGCCTTTGTGAAACCTCCGTCTCATGCTCCTGCAAAAAGCACCGACAGAATGTTCCTGCAAACACCATTCTATCATAAAACCGTGCTTTTTGCATTGGTTTTATTTTTTATACTCTTTTTTAGGATGGTGATTTTATGAAACTACCGAACGGATTCGGAACGGTTTACAAACTTTTGGGAAATCGCCGGAATCCTTATGTTGCCAAAAAGACAAAAGGATGGGAAATTGACCCGAAAACAGGTAAATCAAAACAATTATACACGGTCGTCGGATATTACCCGACCCGTAAAGAGGCACTTACTGCATTAGCAGAATACAACAAAGACCCCTTCGACCTGCATCTTGCAACAATTACTTTCGAGGAGGTATATGAGAGATGGTCAGAAATTCATTTTGAGAAGATCAAGGACACGAACGGTTATAAAGCAGCTTTCAATACATCAAAAGACCTTTGGAAAATGAAATTTGTTGAAATCAAACTCGACCATCTGCAAAATGTCGTCGATAATTCCGGCAAAAACACTCCCACTCTCAAAACCTTAAAAATCATGTGGGGTCTTATGTATGACTATGCCGTTGTTCATGAGATTGTATCTCAAGATAAAAGAGACATGGTCAGATATGTTGATATAAGCAAGGCGGGAAATCCAAACGCATACAACCGGAAACCTTTTTCAAAGAAAGAGATTTCAATTCTGTGGAAATGCAAGGATTCAAATGTATATGTCACCGTCATCCTCATTATGATATATTCCGGTGTCAGAATCGGTGAACTCCTCGACCTTGAGAAAAAAGACATCCACCTTGATGAACGATGGTTTTATGTAAAAGAATCCAAAACAGAGGCGGGAATCAGAGAGGTTCCCATTGCTGAAAAAGTTGTCCCATTCTTTGAATACTGGATGAACCGGAAATGCGATCATCTGATTTGCACACCCGACGATGAACCTTTCCAGTACCGGAATTATTATGATTCCTATTGGATTCCTTTGATGCTTGAATTTGGTTTCGGAAAATTCATCATTGATGAAACGAAAAAAGAACCTGTTTATGATGGACACCGCCCGCACGATACACGGCACACCTGCATTTCTCTCCTCACGGAAAAGAAAGTTGACGAGAGATTCATCAAGAAAATTGTCGGTCACAAGGGACAGGGCGTGACAGAAACCGTTTACACGCACATTGAACTCCCGACCAAACTTGAGGCGATCAACAAGATTTGAAAGTGGGTGGTGTCATGAATAGAACTGAATACAAGAATAATTTTTATAAAGAGCATTATGAACGAATCAACCTCGCAGTCCCTAAAGGGATGAAAGAGATCATCAAGGGACTTGCATCCGACAAGGGATTGTCCGTCAACGCATATATTCAAGACCTTGTCAGAAAAGACCAATGCGGTTTATTTGACACGATGCAGATTGCAGAGAAGAACAGAGAAATGCTTTCCGGAATCACTGGAAACATGCACAACGGATATGACATCATATTCAAGGATGGTCATTCCTGCCACTGCCGGACGAAAAAGGATGTCCGGTCATGTATCATTGAATACTGCAAAGAAAAGGGCGATTGAACCGCCCTTTTTTTCATGTCAAAA
>UMBK01003492.1_pt1 | contig 171947 bp, 160 predicted proteins | sample 1963941 | NCBI WGS metagenome assembly UMBK01 (sample SAMEA4835939, study PRJEB28245) | human gut metagenome | biome: gut microbiome; material: fecal sample | place: Denmark | collected 2008 | reverse complement strand
TACTTTGCAGCGTGATAGCGCAGCCAATTCTTCATTCTTCATTTCCGTACAGTATGGAGCTCAAACAGGGTTTCCGGACTGACGGATATATTGCATCAGTTTACGGTAGAATGGATGTTGGGCAAGAGTCGTTGCATCTCCCAGAATTACAAGTTTCATCCGGGCGCGGGTAATGGCAACATTCATTCGTCTTAAATCATTGAGAAAGCCGATCTGTCCATCTTCGTTTGCCCGTACGAGGCTGATAAAGATGACATCCCGTTCCTGCCCTTGAAAGCCATCGACCGTATTGACTGTGATGAGGCTGCGAAAAGGGCGTAGAAAGCTGTTTCCTCTGATTTTGCTTCTTAAGTATTGCACTTGTGCCTTGTAGGGAGAAATCAGACCGAAGTCGATACGCTCGTCCAATATGCGTGTTTTGCCGATCCGGTTAATATAAGTTTCCAGTTCCTGCAGCAATAAGTTGGCTTCCTGCTTGTTGATGCGTCCGAAACTTTCGCCTACAAATTCCTCATGGAAATCCATTTCCGAGGTATCTATCCAGTTCATGGGAGTGTCGAAATCAAGAATACCCCGGTTGCGCACTTCCGGTGCGGCTTCCAGTTCCCCGTTGTAGAACCATTCGGAAGGAAAGCGCATGATTGCCTCATGCATCCGGTATTGCACTTTGAGCAGCGAAACGGCAGAAGGTTTTTGCTGCACGACTTTTTCCATCAAAGTGTGATCCAGTCCGCCACGGGCAGCTTCGATACATTTGATTGTAGGAGGAAGTTGGCAATGATCTCCGGCAAGGATTACGCGGTCCGCTTTCCGGATGGCGATCCAACAGGCAGCTTCGAGTGCCTGGGCGGCTTCATCTATAAACAGAGTGGGAAAGTGCCGTCCGTTGAGCAAACGATGGTTGCTGCTGACCAGAGTAGAAGCTATCACACGGGCACTGTCGAAAAGATCGGCATTGATTAAGATTTCCAGTTCCGTGGCACGGTCGCGGAGACGGCTCATTCTGCTGCGCATACCTTCCCTTTCGGAATAACTTCCCCGACGCATCCGGCTACCCATTTCACGGATTGATTTACGGATTCCCCAGAGTTCGGGGTATGCCGGATGGCTTTCAAAGCGGCGTTCGTAGGTAGAAGAGAGCATTTTGTCGTTTACACGCGTGGGGTTGCCAATACGAAGTACGGCTACTCCCCGGTCTGCCAGTTTCTCGCAGATCCAGTCCACAGCAGTATTACTTTGAGCGCAGACCAGCACTTGCGGTTCGCGGTGAAGCGTTTCGTAAATCGCTTCCACGAGAGTGGTAGTCTTTCCGGTTCCCGGAGGACCGTGGACAATGGCGACATCGCGCGTACATAATACTTTATTTACAGCCGTTTCCTGCGTACTGTTGAGCCACGGAAAGCGGACGGGGTACAATTCACGAAATCCGGGTTTTTGTGTTCCCAGCAATGTATCCCGTAGATCGGCAAGGCGGTTTCCTTTGGCACGGATGGTATCTTCCAGTGCTTCGAACATGGCACGATAAGAAGTTTCATCGAAATAAAGTTGTACTCCCAGCACATCTTCTGTCTGCAGTTCCATCAACGCGTCTGCTCCGGGAAGTACGACTACCATCCGCTCTTCGTCCGCATAACTGACCGTTGCAATGAAATTCATATAACTCACTTTTCCATCAAAGGACTGCCGGAAAAAACAGACGGGACGACCGAATTCGAAGGAGTGCTCGATTTCTTTATTTTCGGTTCGTGTAATATCTATTACAAGTTGATTCAGAGAATTGTAGTAACTTCGACCGGGAGAGGTGGGATACCAACAAAGACCACGTTTTACTTTGCGGGCGACTCCCATTGTTTCAGTCTGCCGCTTGAATTCCTCCTTTTCGTATTCATACTCCATGCGTAGCAGGAGTTGCTGTTGTTGAAGGTCGATGATTGGACTTTTCGGATGATTACTCATAATAGGTGCAAAGGTAATAAATCTTCTTCCTGAGACGAAAATATATTTCATTTTGTTAAACATTCCTCGAATGCCGTTCGTTATTTTTATAGATAGACTAAAAAAACAAAAGCAATATGGTGTATGATTTGACTATGTTAGAGGCTTTTTATTCTGCTTATAAAGGAAAAGTAGAACACGTACGGGCTGTTTTGAAACGGCCTTTGACGTTAGCCGAGAAAATTCTGTATGCTCACTTATTCAATGAGGGTGACTTGAAAAATTACAAGCGGGGTGAAGACTATGTAAATTTCCGTCCCGACCGTGTTGCCATGCAGGATGCGACTGCTCAGATGGCATTGCTTCAGTTCATGAATGCAGGAAAAGAAAAAGTAGCTGTTCCTTCCACTGTGCACTGTGATCACTTGATACAGGCATACAAAGGAGCGAAAGAAGATATCGCTACTGCAACCAAAACAAACGAAGAAGTTTACGACTTTTTGCGCGATGTGTCCTCTCGCTACGGCATCGGTTTCTGGAAACCGGGTGCCGGCATCATTCACCAGGTAGTGCTCGAGAATTACGCTTTTCCCGGTGGAATGATGGTGGGGACCGACTCACATACTCCGAATGCCGGAGGACTGGGCATGGTAGCTATCGGCGTAGGCGGCGCGGATGCCGTAGACGTGATGACGGGCATGGAGTGGGAACTGAAAATGCCGAAAATAATCGGTGTCCGTCTGACCGGAAAACTGAGTGGCTGGACTTCCCCGAAAGATGTGATTCTGAAACTCGCGGGGATTCTGACCGTAAAAGGAGGAACCAATTCCATCATCGAATATTTCGGACCGGGAACGGCTTCTTTGTCGGCTACCGGCAAAGCGACCATTTGCAATATGGGTGCCGAAGTGGGAGCTACCACTTCACTTTTCCCGTTCGACGGGCGCATGGCTACTTATCTGAGGGCTACCGGCAGAGATCGTGTCGTGGAACTGGCGGAAGCCGTTGACTGTGAACTCCGTGCGGATGAGCAAGTAACGGATGAACCGGATAAGTACTACGACCGTGTCATCGACATCGATTTGTCCACGCTTGAACCTTACATCAACGGACCTTTCACACCGGACGCTGCTACACCTATCTCTGAATTTGCAGAAAAAGTATTGCTGAATGGCTATCCGCGTAAAATGGAAGTCGGACTGATCGGTTCGTGTACCAACTCTTCTTATCAGGACTTGAGCCGTGCCGCTTCGTTGGCAAGGCAAGTAAAGGAAAAGAATCTGAGTGTAGCTGCTCCGCTGATCATCAATCCGGGTTCCGAACAAATACGCGCTACTGCCGAAAGAGACGGAATGATGGATACCTTTACGGAAATCGGAGCCGTCATTATGGCAAATGCCTGCGGACCTTGCATCGGTCAGTGGAAACGCCACACGGACGACCCGACGCGAAAGAATTCAATTGTTACTTCCTTCAACCGTAACTTTGCCAAGCGTGCGGACGGCAATCCGAATACGTATGCCTTTGTCGCTTCTCCCGAACTGACGATGGCACTGACAATTGCCGGTGACTTATGCTTCAATCCTTTGAAAGACAGGCTTATGAACCATGACGGCGAGAAAGTGAAACTGACAGAACCGGTAGGAGACGAGCTTCCATTAAGAGGCTTTGCTTCCGGTGATGAAGGCTATATCGCTCCCGGTGGAGCAAAAACAGCGATCCATGTCAACCCGGAATCGCAGCGCCTGCAATTGCTGACTCCTTTCCCGGCGTGGGACGGGCAAGATATACTCAATATGCCTCTGCTGATTAAGGCGCAGGGCAAATGCACTACCGACCATATTTCGATGGCAGGGCCGTGGCTGCGTTTCCGCGGACATCTGGAGAATATTTCGGATAATATGTTGATGGGAGCCGTGAATGCGTTCAATGGAGAGACCAATAACGTGTGGAACCGTTCGACAAATACATACGGGACCGTTTCCGGCACAGCCAAAATGTATAAATCCGAAGGAGTGCCTTCTATTGTCGTGGCCGAAGAAAATTATGGCGAAGGTTCCAGTCGCGAGCATGCCGCTATGGAGCCCCGTTTCCTCAATGTGCGTGTGATTCTTGCCAAGAGCTTCGCCCGTATTCACGAAACGAACCTGAAAAAGCAGGGTATGCTTGCTCTTACGTTTGCAGACAAAGCGGATTATGACAAGATACAGGAGCACGACCTCCTTTCGGTCATTGGCCTGATAGATTTTGCACCGGGGCGCAATCTGACCATCGTTCTTCATCACGAAGACGGCACGAAAGAGAGTTTTGAAGCGCAACATACATACAACGAACAGCAGATCGCTTGGTTCCGTGCCGGTTCTGCATTGAATGCCAGATAATTAAAAAGATAGAAATGAGCAAAATAACCATGCAAAAAGATGGTACGCTTTTAGTGCCCGATGTGCCTGTCGTACCTTATATTACCGGAGATGGAGTAGGAGCCGAAGTGACTCCGTCGATGCAAGCCGTTGTGAATGCGGCTGTTCAGAAAGCATACGGTGGCAAACGCCGGATTGAATGGAAAGAAGTGCTGGCGGGCGAACGCGCTTTTAACGAGACAGGTTCGTGGTTGCCGGATGAAACGATGAAGGCTTTTCAGGAATATCTGATTGGCATCAAAGGGCCGTTGACAACTCCTGTCGGCGGTGGAATCCGTTCTTTGAACGTAGCTTTGCGCCAAACGTTGGATTTGTATGTCTGTCTGCGTCCTGTTCGTTGGTATCAAGGCGTTCATTCTCCGGTGAAAGCTCCGGAAAAGGTGAATATGTGCGTGTTCCGTGAAAATACGGAAGATATCTATGCAGGCATCGAGTGGGAGGCAGGTACTCCCGAAGCCGAAAAGTTCTGTCAGTTTCTGAAAAATGAGATGGGAGTGACGAAAATCCGTTTCCCGGAGACCTCTTCTTTTGGAGTGAAACCCGTTTCCCGTGAAGGCACGGAACGCCTTGTGCGGGCCGCTTGTCTGTATGCCCTCGACCATCACCTGCCTTCTGTGACTTTGGTGCACAAGGGAAACATTATGAAGTTCACCGAAGGAGGCTTCAAAAAATGGGGCTATGAACTGGCGCAACGTGAGTTTGGCGATGCTCTGGCAGACGGCAGACTGGTGATAAAGGACTGCATCGCCGACGCTTTCCTGCAAAATACGTTACTGATTCCCGAGGAATATTCCGTGATAGCTACCCTGAACCTGAACGGAGACTACGTTTCCGACCAGTTGGCTGCAATGGTAGGCGGCATCGGCATTGCTCCGGGAGCAAATATCAACTATAAAACGGGGCATGCCATTTTTGAAGCGACGCATGGAACTGCCCCGAACATTGCCGGAAAGGACATCGTGAATCCTTGTTCTATTATTCTTTCGGCAGTGATGATGCTTGAATATCTGGGATGGAAAGAAGCGGCTGTCCTTATCGAAAAGGCTTTGGAACAAAGTTTCCTCGATGCCCGTGCCACGCACGATCTGGCTCGCTTTATGCCGGGAGGTACCTCTCTGTCTACTACCGCTTTCACACGCGAAATTGTGGAAAGAATCGAAAAGTAAATGTAACGATTAAAAACGAAGTATTATGAAGAAAGAGTATTTGATTTACAAACTCTCCGAGGAGATGAAAGAGGCTACCCGGATCGACAATGAATTGTTCCCCAAGTTTGACGTGAAACGCGGACTGCGTAATGAAGACGGCACCGGCGTGTTGGTAGGTCTCACTAAAATAGGTAATGTAGTAGGTTACGAACGGGTCCCCGGTGGTGGACTGAAACCTATTCCGGGAAAGTTGTTCTATCGGGGCTACGACGTGGAGGATATTTCTCATGCCATTATCAAAGAGAAACGTTTCGGCTTCGAAGAAGTGGCTTATCTGCTGCTTTCCGGTCGCCTGCCGGACAAGGAAGAGCTGGCTTCATTCGGCGAACTGATTAACGACAATATGGCGCTCGAACAGAAGACGAAAATGAATATCATTGAGCTGGAAGGAAATAATATCATGAATATCCTGTCGCGTAGTGTGCTCGAAATGTACCGTTTCGACCCCGATGCCGATGATACTTCGCGGGATAACCTGATGCGTCAGAGCATTGACCTTATCTCCAAGTTCCCCACTATCATTGCGTATGCTTATAATATGCTTCGCCATGCTACATTCGGACGTTCGCTGCACATCCGCCATCCGCAGGAAAAGCTGTCCATCGCTGAGAATTTCCTCTATATGCTTAAAAAAGACTATACGGAACTGGATGCCCGTACGCTCGACTTGCTGTTGATTCTACAGGCGGAACACGGTGGTGGTAATAACTCGACTTTCACGGTTCGCGTTACTTCTTCCACAGGGACGGATACGTATTCGGCAATCGCCGCAGGTATCGGTTCGTTGAAGGGTCCGCTTCATGGAGGCGCGAATATTCAGGTTGCCGACATGTTCCATCATTTGCAGGAAAACATCAAAGACTGGAAAAGCGTGGACGAAATAGATACTTATTTCACACGGATGCTGAATAAAGAAGTATATAATAAGACCGGACTGATTTACGGTATCGGTCATGCTGTCTATACGATTTCTGACCCTCGCGCGCTGCTGCTGAAAGAACTGGCTCGCGACCTCGCCCGTGAAAAAGGGAAAGAAGAAGAATTTGCTTTCCTCGAACTACTTGAAGAGCGTGCCATCGCTACCTTCGGGCGGGTAAAGAACAACGGAAAGACGGTGTCCAGCAATATCGATTTCTATTCGGGCTTTGTCTATGAGATGATCGGCTTGCCGCAGGAGATTTTCACTCCGCTGTTTGCCATGGCCCGTATCGTGGGCTGGTGTGCGCACCGCAATGAAGAATTGAACTTCGAAGGCAAACGCATTATCCGTCCGGCTTATAAAAATGTTCTTGATGATTTGGCTTATATTCCCATTAAGAAACGCTGATAAGAACAAATCCTTTTTATGCAATAATGGCTTGTTTTTAGAAAGAACATCCGATGTTCTATTAACATTTAACACTTTGCGGCTGTCGTGTTTCTCTCCCGATGGAGGCTAAGGCATTTATCGTTGGTAGAAAAGGCGCAGCCTCGTATGTAGAAACGCCCTTTTAACACAGCGTTAAAAGGGCGTTTCTACATACGAGGAATTATACATTCTATTTCTTTGTATATCAGTGAACTATGATCTTTTCCTTTGCTGGAGGAGAGATTATGGACAGGTGACCTGTTGAGAACAAACTTGTTATTTTAATAATTACCGTCGATTGAGTCTTTGCTGCTATTATTGGGATAAGGCATAATGTCTATTAAATCAAAATACATTAAGCGTGTTTTTAGATGCGTTCCGGTTTCAAAGCCTGTATATTCCACTTCTTGCGCTTCCGTAGAGAAAAGGTATTTGAAACCGTTTTTCAGATAATAGTTCAGAGGAATATTTTCATTGTAAGCGTCAACAATTAAAAAGCGACACCCTGTTTTGTTTCCCGCATCAATGAACCATGATTTTATGAAAGTCATCAGATCACTACCTATACCCTGATGCTTGTATTCTTTATTGATTCCAAGTCTGCCGATTAATACACCCGGATAGCGGTGCATTTGTTTGGCTCGGGGAATGTCTTTCTGAACTTTCTTTTCCCTGCTGTTGGGGAGGATATTTACTCTGATACTATCGTTAGAAACAGTGAAGGCACACACTATGTCCGAAGGATTTTTATCTGAACGAAAACAGTAACTTTTTCCTAATAGTTGTGCATTATAGAGAGGAGCATCGTTATGAAAGAAGTCGTCTAAGTCTTGGTGCCCACATGAGAAAGGGTCACATTCTTTAATCGTATCCTCATCAAGTACGGCAAAAGTACATTTCTCAAAAAGAAATCCCATGTTTTATAACATTTTAGCCTTTTTGAGCACAGCACGGGCTTCCAGCACATGTTTGCTGAAGTCTTGTTTGTTTTGATTTTTATAAGCCTTGTCCGCTGCCTTAACGAAGTGTTCCGCTTCTTTTCCTTTTAAGGTCGGTATGGCTTTAATTTCCATTGCCATTGCTTTTTCTTTTTATTTTTATTTAGTTCATAACCAACTGCAAAGATAGCTGATTTTTAATGAATAAACAAAGAATGCCGGAAGTCTGTTGTCGTTTGATTTGTTTTTTATTTGAGTTATTTTTGTGGCCATTCTTTTCTTTTTTTGTTATTTTTGTGAATCTCAAAAGAAAATCAAGATGAGTATAGCTGCCTTTAATCTATTTTTGGGCGTCATGAGTCTGATAGCTCTGATTGTTTTCATTGCCCTCTACTTTGTGAAAGCCGGTTACGGGATATTTCGCACCGCTTCCTGGGGAGCCGCTATTTCCAACAAGCTGGCTTGGGTGCTGATGGAAGCTCCCGTATTTCTGGTCATGTGCTGGATGTGGATGCATTCGGAACGTCGTTTTGATCCGGTCATACTAACATTCTTTGTGTTTTTTCAGATTCATTATTTTCAGCGTGCTTTCGTCTTCCCTCTGTTGCTGACCGGAAAGAGCAAGATGCCGTTGGCAATCATGTCGATGGGAATTCTTTTTAATTTGTTGAATGGCTATATGCAAGGTGAATGGATTTTTTATCTGGCACCCGAAGGGATGTATCACTCCGGGTGGTTTACTTCTGCATGGTTTATAACGGGCAGTCTGCTTTTTTTTGCAGGCATGTTTATGAACTGGCATTCGGACTATATCATCCGTCACTTGCGCAAGCCGGGTGACACCCGTCATTATCTGCCTCAAAAGGGCATGTACCGCTATGTTACTTCCGCCAACTATCTGGGCGAGATTATTGAATGGGCAGGCTGGGCAATACTTACCTGTTCGCTTTCCGGACTTGTATTCTTTTGGTGGACAATGGCCAACCTCGTTCCCCGCGCCAATGCGATATGGCATCGTTACCGCGAAGAATTCGGTTCGGAGGTGGGAGCGCGCAAACGTGTATTTCCTTTTATATATTGACTTAAAATAGCGTACTATGGAATCTAAACTTTTTACTCCTGTCACTTTCGGTCCGTTGACGCTGCGGAATCGTACTATCCGCTCTGCCGCTTTTGAGAGCATGTGTCCGGGGAATGCTCCTTCGCAGATGTTGCTCGACTATCACCGTTCGGTAGCTGCCGGCGGAGTCGGGATGACGACTGTTGCTTATGCAGCTGTGACGCAAAGCGGACTTTCTTTTGACCGTCAGTTGTGGCTGCGTCCGGAAATTATCTCCGGCTTGCGTGAAGTGACCGGGGCGATACATGCGGAAGGGGCGGCTGCCGGCATCCAGATAGGGCATTGTGGAAATATGTCTCATAAAAAGATTTGCGGGACCACCCCGGTTTCAGCTTCTACCGGCTTCAATTTATATTCTCCCACATTTGTACGCGGCATGAAAAGGGAAGAATTGCCGGAGATGGCGAAAGCCTACGGACAGGCTGTTAACTTGGCACGCGAAGCCGGCTTTGATGCTGTTGAGGTACATGCCGGACACGGATATCTGATCAGCCAGTTCTTATCTTCCTATACCAACCACAGAAAAGATGAATATGGCGGCTCGCTCGAAAACCGGATGCGCTTTATGGGAATGGTGATGGATGAGGTGATGAAAGCGGCGGGAACCGATATGGCTGTCATTGTGAAAATGAATATGCGTGATGGCTTCAAAGGAGGAATGGAGATCGACGAAACCCTGCAAGTAGCAAAACGCCTGTTGCAACTGGGAGTACACGCGCTGGTCCTGAGTGGAGGTTTTGTCAGCAGAGCTCCGATGTACGTGATGCGGGGGGCCATGCCTGTTCGTTCGATGGCTTATTACATGGATTGCTGGTGGCTGAAATATGGAGTCCGGATGTTTGGAAAGTGGATGATTCCGACTGTTCCTTTTCGGGAAGCTTATTTTCTGGAAGATGCGCTGAAGTTTCGGGCAGCACTTCCGGAAGCTCCGTTGATTTATGTGGGGGGACTGGTGTCCCGTAAAAAGATAGATGAAGTCTTGGATGCCGGCTTTGATGCCGTTCAGATGGCACGTGCTCTGCTCAACGAGCCAGGGTTTGTCAATCGGATGAGGCGGGAAGAGCAGGCGCGTTGTAGCTGTGGACACAGCAACTATTGCATTGGTCGCATGTATACCATTGAGATGGCGTGCCACCAACATCTGAAAGAAAAACTGCCTCCCTGCCTGCAACGGGAGATTGAAAAACTGGAAAAACGATGAGTGAAGAGAAATGGGCAATCATCACCGGCGCCGATGGTGGCATGGGAACGGAAATAACCCGTGCCGTAGCCGCAGCCGATTACCACGTTATAATGGCTTGCTATCACCCAGAAAAAGCAGAGTTGGTACGGCAACGTTTAGTGAACGAGACGGGAAACACAAAACTGGAAGTCATGGCAGTCGATCTGTCTTCCATGTCATCGGCAGCCTCTTTGGCCGATCAGATTTTGGAACGTCATCTCCCCGTTTCTTTGCTGATGAATAATGCCGGAACGATGGAAACCGGACTTCACATCACCGCCGACGGCTTCGAACGTACGGTGAGCGTCAATTATCTGGGACCGTATTTGCTTACCCGGAAACTCCTTCCGGTAATGACGCGTGGAGCGCGTATTGTAAATATGGTTTCCTGCACGTACGCGATTGGCCGTCTCGATTTTCCGGATTTCTTCTTGCAGGGAAGAAAGGGAGGTTTCTGGCGTATCCCTGTTTATAGCAATACGAAACTGGCTCTGCTGCTGTTTACAATGGAACTTGCGGAACGTCTTCGCGGGAAAGGAATCACGGTCAATGCTGCCGATCCCGGAATTGTTTCTACCAATATGATTACTATGCATCAATGGTTCGATCCGCTGACGGATCTCTTTTTCCGTCCTTTTATTCGTACGCCACGGAAGGGGGCTTCTACTGCCATCGGTCTTTTGCTTGATGAGAAGGAAACTGGAGTGACCGGTCAACTGTATGCTGGCAATCACCGGAAAGAGTTGCCGGACAACTACGTTCATCATGTACAGAAAGAACAGTTATGGGAAATAACGGAGCAATTGCTGGCGCAATGGTTCACATGATTTAATCATTTGGGAGATTGCACGTGCATCTGATCGTTATCCGTTTGATACAGCGCAAATGATGAGTAAGAAAAAATGACTGTTCTGTCTTCTGCCGGAGAAAAAGAAACCGCTTGGAATCTGTGGCATGGATATAGGAGTCAGTCCGAAAAACCGGCTTGAGCTCCATATTGTACGGAAAAGAATATATTTAGGCACGGATTACACGGATTAACACGGTTGTTTTACGTAATCATAGCACTAAAACCGTGAAATTCGTGTAATCCGTGCCTAATCCTCAATTTATAATTTAGTTCATTTCTGTACAGAAAGAAACAAACTGAAAGCAACCGGGTTTTCGGGTTGATCCGGATATAGGATGGATTGAAATAAGAACGGTGGACAATTGAATAGCTCAATTCGTCCACCGTTCTTTATATTACCTTTATAAAAATAAGCTTCTGTTCTATTGACAGTCTCTATTAAATAGAAAGTTCTTTCAGTACATTGACCAGATCTCTCTTGACCGGCTTATCGTTTTTGATAGCCTTGCTGAATGGTACATAAACGATTTCATCATGTTCGATACCTATCATTACATTACGCTGGTCTTCCATGATAGCGTCGATAGCAGCGGCACCCAAGCGGCTTGCCAGAATACGGTCGTGAGCTGTAGGACTGCCACCGCGCTGCAAGTGTCCCAGGATCGTTACACGTACGTCATATTGCGGATATTCATTTTTTACACGTTCCGCATAGTGCATGGCACCACCTGTCAGTTCGCTTTCCGCTACCAACACGATACTACTGTTTTTTGATTTACGGAATCCGTTCTTGATAAATTCTTCCAGTTGGTCGACTTCCGTACTAAATTCCGGTATGATGGCTGCTTCAGCTCCCGACGCGATGGCACCATTCAGTGCGAGGAATCCGGCATCACGTCCCATCACCTCTACAAAGAACAGACGTTCGTGTGAAGTGGCGGTGTCGCGGATTTTATCTACTGCATCCAGAATGGTATTCAATGCTGTATCGTATCCGATGGTGGTATCTGTGCCATAGAGGTCATTGTCAATCGTTCCCGGAAGTCCGATACATGGAACGTCAAATTCCTGCGCAAAGATTCGGGCACCTGTCAGTGAACCGTCACCACCAATGATGACCAAAGCATCAATGCCTTCTCTCTTCATATTATCATAAGCCAGCTGGCGACCTTCCGGTGTAGTGAACTCCTTACAACGGGCTGTTTTCAGAATCGTTCCGCCCAGTTGGATGATATTACTTACGTTTTGGCTCTTGAACTCTTTGATTTCGCCTGTCACCAGACCTTTGTATCCTCTATATATACCTTTTACTTGTAGTCCGTTGTAGATAGCCGCACGTGTTACTGCGCGGATAGCCGCATTCATACCCGGGGCATCACCTCCGGAAGTCAAAATACCGATACATTTAACTGTTCCCATAACAATCTTTCATTAATTAGTTTGACGTGGCAAATGTACAACAAAAAGTTGAAAGCGGTGTTTCATAAGTTTTTTTTCGTGTGTCGAAACCATTAAAAATATTCAAATTGTTCCTTCTTTCTTTCTTTTTATTCTTTTGGGAGGGAGAAAATACCAGTCCTTTGACACATTGTTAATCTTTTATTAATAGCCGGATATGGTCATGTATTTTTTCCATCAGCCATTTGGGAGTGGAAGTCGCCCCGCATACTCCGATAGATTCCACATTCTGAAGCAAAGAAGGGTCGATTTCTTTCTCATTGTCGATCAGGTGTGAGTTCGCATTCACTTTCAGGCATTCTTCAAAAAGCATTTTCCCATTCGAACTCTTTTTTCCGCTGACGAAAAAGATAAGATCGTGTGTAGCCGCAAACTCTCTGAGATTGGGCATACGGTTGGCAACTTGGCGGCAAATCGTATCATAATATTCGAAAGTGGCATCCGGTGAAATGTGGTGTTTGATGTATTCCACAATCTCCTGAAACTCATCCAAAGATTTGGTGGTCTGCGAGAAAAGCCGGATACTTTTGCTGAAATCAAGCTTTTTGGCTTCTTCCGCACTTTCGATGACAATGGCTTGGCCACCCGTTTGTCCCACCAGTCCCAGCACTTCCGCGTGACCGTTTTTGCCGTAGATAACAATTTGCTTTTCTTCAAAGTCTTCTTTTCGGAACTCTTGCTTGATGCGCTTTTGGAGTCTCAGTACAACCGGGCAGGTAGCATCGATGATTTCAATGTTATTTTCTTGGGCAATCTGGTAAGTTTCCGGTGGCTCTCCGTGCGCACGGAGCAACACTTTGGCATTGCGTAATTGTCTGAATTCATCGCGGTTGATGGTAATCAGTCCCATCGCTTTCAGCCTGTCTACTTCCCGGCTGTTGTGTACAATATCCCCCAGGCAATAGAGGGTTTCTCCTTTTGCCAGTTCTTCTTCCGCTTTGTGGATGGCTGTGACCACCCCGAAGCAGAAGCCGGACCCTTCATCTATCTCTACTTTTATCATACACTCAACTTCTGTCCTCTACTTATTAACAATTTTCCCGAACTGTTCCGACAGCCATTCTTTCTGTTGCTCAATACTCAGATTGGAGTTGTCGAGCAGTAAAGCGTCATCTGCCTTACGCAATGGGCTCACTTCGCGGTGCTGGTCGATATAATCCCGTTGCTTTACGTTTTCCAGAATTTCTTCAAAACTGCCTTCCTGTCCCTTTGCTTTCAGTTCGTCAAAACGGCGTTGGGCACGAATCTCCGGAGTAGCCGTTACGAATATTTTCAGTTCCGCATCCGGAAAAACGGTGGTCCCGATGTCACGTCCGTCCATCACAATTCCCTTTTCTTTTCCCATGGCCTGCTGCTGTGCCACCATCGCTTCGCGTACAAAATCAAGCGCACTGATAGGACTGACCTTTGACGAAACCCCCATTGTACGGATTTTATTCTCCACATTCACCCCGTTGAGGTAAGTGTCCGGGCGTCCCGTTTCCGGATTCGGACGGAAGGAAATCTGAATATCCTTGATTGCTTTTTTCAACTTCTCCGTATCGATGACATCTCCGTCGAATATCCCGTTCTCAATACTATATAAGGTGACTGCGCGGTACATGGCTCCACTGTCTATATAAATGTATCCTACTTCGCGGGCGAGGTCTTTGGCCATTGTACTTTTTCCGCAGGACGAAAAACCGTCGATTGCGATTGTTATCTTTTTCATATTTATCTGGTTCTTATTTTACTCGCCAAAGATACGCTTATTTTGAAAATCCGCCATAGATTTGACTGTAAAAGCAACTGAATGAGTATGAAAGAATTAAAAAAGTTAAAAAGCCGGATAAAAAGAGACGAAGAGACGGACGGTTATCTGAAAATGTACTATATTTGCCCAGAGACACATAGGAAGACACTTTTTTTTATTAATCATTATATTAACAAAATTATGGAAGTTAAAAAATCACCCAAGGCAGACCTGGAAGGAAAGAAGTCCACATGGCTGCTGATCGGTTACGTGGTGGTATTGGCTTTTATGTTCGTGGCGTTCGAATGGACCCAGCGTGATGTGAAAATCGATACAAGCCAGGCAGTAGCTGATGTCGTTTTTGAAGAGGAAATCATTCCTATTACCGAAACCCCTGAACAAGCAGCACCACCACCACCCGAGGCTCCGAAGGTGGCCGAATTGCTGGAAATTGTCGATGATAAGGCAGATATTGAAGAATCAACTACCATTCTTAATGAGGATAACACACCGAAAGTAGAAGTAAAATACGTACCGGTGCAAGTAGTTGAAGAAGAGCCGGAAGAACAGACTATCTTTGAAGTGGTAGAAAACATGCCGGACTTCCCGGGTGGACAAGCAGCATTGATGCAGTATCTGGCTAAAAACATTAAATATCCGACTATCGCACAGGAAAATGGTACTCAAGGTCGTGTTATCGTACAGTTCGTTGTGAACAGAGACGGTAGTATCGTAGATGCAAAAGTTGTACGTAGTGTAGACCCGTATCTGGATAAAGAAGCTCTCCGTGTGATCAACACGATGCCGAAGTGGAAACCAGGTATGCAGCGTGGTAAACCGGTTCGCGTTAAATTTACAGTTCCTGTAATGTTCAGATTGCAGTAATTTGTAACACCAATACATTTAAGAGGCTGCGAATGCAGCCTCTTTTTATTCATTAATCTTCATTTTCATCATGTTTACAGCATCTCAATTACTTGATAAAATAAATAACCATATTTCTGAACTTCAGATAACCCGGACTCCGAAAGGACTCTATGAACCAATCGAATACATCCTTTCTTTGGGGGGGAAGCGGATACGTCCTGTATTGATGCTGATGGCATATAATCTGTATAAGGAAGATATTTCGTCTATTTATGACCCAGCTACTGGTATCGAAGTTTATCATAACCACACTTTGTTGCATGATGATTTGATGGATCGCTCGGATATGCGTCGGGGAAAGCCGACTGTGCATAAAGTCTGGAACGATAATACTGCTATTTTGTCGGGCGATACCATGTTAATATTGGCTTTCCGGTATATAGCCGGCTGTGCACCGGAGCACTTGAAAGAAGTTGTTGACTTATTTAGTCTGACTGCATTGGAGATTTGTGAAGGACAGCAGTTGGATATGGAATTTGAGTCGCGCAGCGATGTTGCAGAGGACGAATATATTGAGATGATTCGTTTGAAAACAGCTGTATTGCTTGCCGCAAGCCTGAAGATTGGCGCGATTCTGGCAGGAGCATCTGCCGCTGACGCGGAGAATCTTTATAATTTCGGAATACAAATAGGAGTTGCATTCCAGTTGCAGGATGATTTACTGGATGTTTATGGCGATCCGGAAGTGTTCGGAAAGAAAATCGGTGGAGACATCCTTTGCAATAAAAAGACATACATGCTGATCAAAGCACTGGAACGCGCAGATGGAAAGCAGCAGGAAGAACTGAACGGTTGGCTGAATGCAGAGAATTGTCAGCCGGCAGAAAAAATAGCGGCAGTTACCGAAATCTATAATCAGCTGGCTATCCGCAGCGTTTGTGAAAACAAAATGCGTGAGTATTATACACTTGCTATGGAAAGCCTTGAGGCAGTTGCGGTTGCCGGAGAGAAGAAAAAAGAACTTAAAAGTTTAGTGAAATTGCTAATGTATCGGGAAATGTAGTAAAGTGGGAGAGAAATGCCTTACAGACGATTGCCAAATACGGATCAAGCCAGAGTACGGGCGCTGAAAGCAGCGGTCGAGAAGGGTGATGTGTATAATGTGCGGGATCTGGCTATCTCATTGAAAACATTATTTGATGCCCGTAATTTTCTGTTGAAGTTTGAAGCTGCGCAAATTTACTATACACAATGTTATGATAATCAGTCGAGAGCCAGTCGCAAGCATCAGGCGAATGTGAGAATGGCACGGCTGTATATTTCTCACTTTATTCAGGTGCTCAATCTTGCAGTGCTCCGTGATGAGATCAAACCGGTGCATAAAGAACTGTATGGGCTTCCCGAAGCGAATGTGGTGCCGGATTTATTAAGCGAAGCATCTTTGGTAGAGTGGGGGAGGAAAATCATTGATGGCGAGCAGCGGCGAATCTCTCAAGGGGGAATCCCCATTTATAACCCGACTATTGCACGCGTAAAAGTGCATTACGATATTTTTCTGGATAGCTATGAACGTCAGAAAGGATACCAGTCCGCAACAAACCGGAGCTTGGATGAGTTGGCCTCGATGCGTGACCGTGCTGATGAACTGATTCTGGATATATGGAATCAGGTGGAAGCCAAGTTTCAGGGAATAAATCCCAATGAAACCCGATTGGAAAAATGTCGTGACTATGGGCTGGTATATTATTACCGCTCCAATGAGAAAGTGAAAGAAGAAAGCGAATTATCATGTTAATAGATACTCATTCCCATCTGTTTTTAGAAGAATTTTCCGATGACCTGCCACAGGTAATGGAGCGTGCGCGGCAAGCCGGCGTTTCGCGTATTTTCATGCCCAATATTGACAGTACGACAATTGAACCGATGCTGTCGGTCTGCGCGGATTATCCGGAATATTGTTATCCGATGATCGGGCTCCATCCTACTTCGGTGAACGAGTCGTATAAACAGGAGATGGCAATTGTCCGGGAGCGTTTGGAAGCCCCTCATCACTTTGTGGCCATTGGAGAAATCGGACTTGACTTGTATTGGGATAAAACATTTTTGAACGAACAATTGTACGTTTTTGAGAAACAGATAGAGTGGGCGCTCGAATATAAATTACCTATTGTGATCCATTCGCGGGAAGCATCCGACTATATATATAAGGTGATGCAACCTTATAAAAACACAGCTTTGACCGGTATTTTTCATAGTTTCACCGGGAGTGCGGAAGAAGCAGCCCGATTACTGGAGTTTGACGGTTTTATGTTGGGAATCAACGGAGTGGTCACCTTCAAGAAATCCTCTCTGCCGGAAGCCTTGTTGACGGTACCTTTGGAGCGAATAGTGCTTGAAACGGATTCCCCCTATCTGACCCCTGTACCCAATCGGGGAAAAAGAAATGAAAGCGCGAATGTGCGCGATACCTTCCTGAAGCTGGTTGAAATATATCAGACCACCCCGGAGTACCTTTCACAAGCCACTTCCGAAAATGCACTAAAAGTGTTCGGAATGGTCAAATAAGGTTCCAAAGGTTTTAAATTATATTAATTTGCAGTATTTATTTAAGATAAAAAAGGGATAATGCTTTAGGAAAAGAAAAAAAAGGATACATTTGTAGCTGAAAATGCGGAAAACTCATAAGGAGAGGTGCTCGAGTGGTTGAAGAGGCACGCCTGGAAAGCGTGTATACGCCAAAAGTGTATCCGGGGTTCGAATCCCCGTCTCTCCGCAAAACAAAAGTTGAAACGTGAAGTAAATACAATAAATAATAATCAATTAATTAATCTTAAAAATTAGACACACAATGAAAAAGTTATTTGCAATTGTTGCTGTGATTGGGGCCTTTACATTTGGCTCAATTCAACTTGCTCAGGCTCAAGACGCTCCTGCAGCAGAACAAACTGAACAACAAGCTGCTCCTGCTGCTGCTCAAGCTGCTCCGGCTGCTGCCCCTGCTGCAGAAGAAGGTGGTATTCACAAAGAAATCAAAGTTAAATTCATCGAAGGTACTGCATCTTTCATGAGTTTGGTTGCTATTGCTTTGGTAATCGGTTTGGCTTTCTGTATCGAACGTATCATCTATTTGAGCTTGGCTGAAATCAACACAAAAAAATTCATGGCATCTATCGAAGCTGCTTTGGAAAAAGGTGATGTTGAAGCTGCTAAAGACATCGCACGTAACACCAGAGGTCCTGTTGCTTCTATCTACTATCAGGGTTTGATGAGAATCGACCAGGGTATCGACGTAGTTGAGAAGTCAGTAGTATCTTACGGTGGTGTACAGGCTGGTTACCTTGAAAAAGGATGTTCATGGATCACACTGTTTATCGCAATGGCTCCGTCACTCGGATTCTTGGGAACTGTAATCGGTATGGTGCAGGCATTTGATAAGATCCAGCAGGTAGGTGATATCTCTCCGACGGTTGTTGCAGGTGGTATGAAAGTTGCCTTGATTACAACTATCTTCGGTTTGATCGTTGCTTTGATTCTTCAGGTATTCTACAACTACGTACTTGCTAAGATTGAAGCTCTTACAAGCGAAATGGAAGATTCTTCTATCTCTTTGCTTGACATGGTAATCAAATATGATCTGAAATACAAAAAATAATTCGAAATGAGTAAGTTAACATATAAAGCATCGTACTACGCGCTGTATGCGATGTTTGCCATCATACTGATCGTAATGGGTATCTTCTTCTTCGGAGGAGACGCTACAGGCGATGCAGTAATTCCGGGAGTAGATCCCGAAATGTGGCAGCCGGCTCAAACAGATGCCTTACTCTACTTGATGTATGTTTTGTTTGGTTTAGCTGTTGCAGCCACTATTATTGCTGCTGTATTCCAATTTGGTGCAGCTTTGAAAGATAATCCGGCAGGCGCTATCAAGTCTTTGCTTGGTTTGGTTCTTTTGGTTGTTGTTTTAGTTGTAGCTTGGGCTATGGGTGACGGAACACCGATGAATATTCCTGGTTATGATGGTAGTGACAACGTTCCTTTCTGGCTGAAAATAACTGATATGTTCCTTTATTCCATCTACATCCTGTTGTTTGTAACAATCGTTGCAATCATCGCGAGTGGCATAAAGAAAAAAATATCATAATCAATTGAGGATACTCAATTTAATAAGTAATAACAATGGCAAGAGGAAAAAGAAAAGTTCCTGATATTAACTCAAGTTCTACGGCGGATATCGCTTTCTTGTTGCTGATCTTCTTCTTGATTACAACATCAATGGATACAGACCGTGGTTTGGCAAGACTTTTGCCTCCACCACCCGAAGATCAAGATCAAAAGAATACGGATAAGATTAAAGAACGTAACATTTTGCAGGTATACTTGAATAAGGATGATGCTTTGATGTGCGGTAATGATTATATCGGTGTTGATCAGCTGAGAGAAAGAGCTAAAGAATTTATTGCGAATGCCGGTAATGCGGAGCATATGCCTGAAAAGACACAGAAGAATGTGGAATTTTTTGGTACGACTCTCGTTAACGACAAGCACGTAATTTCTTTGCAGAATGACCGCGGGTCTTCTTATCAGGCATATATCAGCGTGCAGAACGAACTTGTTGCTGCATACAATGAATTGAGAAATGAATTAGCTCTTCAGAAATGGCAGAGACCTTATGAGGAATTGAATGACGAACAGCAAAAAGCAATTCGTGAAATCTATCCGCAGAGAATTTCTGAGGCAGAACCTAAAAAATACGGAGAAAGGAGGTAAGTAATGGGAAAATTTAATAAAACTGGTAAACGTGAAATGCCGGCATTGAATACTTCTTCATTGCCTGACCTTATCTTTACTTTGTTGTTCTTCTTTATGATTGTAACAACAATGCGTGAGGTTACTTTAAAAGTACAGTTCACACTTCCGGAAGGTACTGAGCTCGAAAAACTGGAGAAGAAATCACTGGTAACATTCATTTATGTGGGTGAACCGACTCAGGAATATCGTGCGAAAATGGGTACTGAAAGTCGTATTCAGCTCAACGACAGCTACGCTGAAGTGGGCGAAGTACAAGACTTCATTTTCCAGGAACGCGCAAGTATGAATGAGGGTGACCAAGCTAAGATGACTGTGTCTCTGAAAGTAGACCAAAAAACAAAAATGGGTATTATCACTGACGTGAAGAATGCTCTTAGAAAATCTTACGCTTTGAAGATTAACTATTCGTCTACTAAACGTGGTGAGAAATAAACAGTTAATTTGATATATAAGAGAAGGGTGTCCAAGCAATTGGACACCCTTTCTTTTTTGATGCTGTTTGTATTTTGTCAGGTTTTGCCTGAACTTATATTTCAAGTTGCTTTATTCTTTGACTCCATAAACTACTGTGTGAAGTTTATGTCTTATTTCTTCATAATCCTTTTCTGCATCCAGATTACCGTGCACCATCAGATACATGGGCAGGAAGTCATCTCCTGCTTTGTAGGGTGGTTGATAGTAATCTTTTTCCCAAAGTGTGAATCCATGGCGTTGGTAGAAATTGATACGGCGTTTAGCCATCTCCTCTACCGGGCGTTCCACTTCCAGAACAATGGGGTATTTTAGGTGTTCACACAGGTGCTCTAAAGTGCGTTTGCCGTAACCTCCGTTGCGCAATGCCGGATTGGTGGCGAAATGCTCTACATAGTAGAATCTGTCGAAGTCCCAATATGTGATAAAGCCGATAGGCAGGTCATCATCAAAAATGATATTATTATGGAAGTTGCCTATCCGGTCTGTGTATTCACGAAGATGCTCCAGTTGGCGGTATTCTTCCGGTGGAAACGATTCGACAAGAAGTTCTTCCATAAATTTGTAATGTTGCACGTCCGATGTAGTAATCGGTTGAAATCTGATCATACGGTTTGGGTTTTTAAGTTTGACAATATTGCTTTTCTGTTATTATATCAGTTGTTTTTATATTAGTTGTTTTTATACCAGTTGTTATGATGCCGGTTGTTTTTATATCGGTTGTTTTTTTATATCGGATACATAAGATTTCTGATCGAATTCTTATGACTGCCTGTGACTAAGGAACATAGAACTCGATAATCCGTTGGATAGCACGCCGGCAGACCGGGCAAAATTCGGGATATTCGTTCGTTTTCATACGGCAATTGAATGCGGGACGGTATATGCCTTTGGCTGAGTAACCACCGCCTTCATATACACCTACCGGATAGCTTTGGTGCTGTGTGGCAGGGGTGGGGACAGGTGTATTCGGTGCAAGCATATCCTCCCATTTTGAGGCGAAGTTTACCCGCGTACTGATATTTTGTTCCCATGGTTCTACATCCAGCGGATAGGTGTCCGTCATTACATCGTCTTCATAAAAATACTCATCCGCCAAGCCCGCAAAACTATGTCCGAATTCGTGGACTACTACTGGCTTGAACATGGCATGGTGAGCAGTAGTCAGCGTATATGAGTTGTAGATTCCTCCTCCACCGTACACATCTGTATTGGCAAGAATAATAATGTGTTCGTAAGGAATACCTGCCAAGGCATTATGGATGGCTTTCACCCGGCTTGTAGTCAGATAACGGTCTGAGTAAAAAGTATCAAAATGGGAATGAACAGCCGTGTGCTTCCATTGATTCTCGCGGGGCACACTGACTCCGCTGTCAATAGACGGGCTGGCTACAGCCACTATGTTGAACTTGTTTTTCATTGACCGGAATGGTTCATGAGAAAACAGGCTTTCACAGGCTTTCTGCGCATCCTGATAGAATACATTCATTTCTTTTTCCGTATATCCCTCTGCCAAGATAGCTACATCTATGCACTCTTTTTCGTTACCGCTGCGAAGCATGTATCGATGTGGGGTGACATGTGTTGTTCCGCGTTTGTGAATCAAAATATCTTCCGGGCGGACAATATGCTTAAAACTGGTCATCACTTCCTTGCGGGGAGTAAATAGAACAACTTCTACTTCTGCCGGCTGTTTGGGATAGGGAAGTAAGAAACTGTTTTCGAAGCCCCGTGCCGTTTCTTTGGCTTCATCGGTGGACAACCACTCTTGAAACAGTGAAGAAAAGGAATGCTTATAAATACATTGTCCCGTAGCGAGATCTTTTACGATGATCTGCCCGTTGCCTTCCAGCAGAAGCTCGGACAGATGATGCTCACGACCTGCCCAGGAAGGAAGTTGTGATAACTCATCCAGATAGATGGCTTGCTGTTTATTGTTTCCGGTGAAAATGTAGTCCACCCTCAGCGTTTTATTCTGAAAATAATCTGCAAAGTTTTGCGCATAACTTCCTGCTGATGCCAGGAAAAAAAGAAGAATACTGCAAATTTGTTTCATATAAATAGTATATTTATGTTTTTCACAAAGGTACGAACTATTGTTGACTTATTCGATATTTGCAAATAAAAGTAATAAATCATAGTATTTGTTGCCGAAAAATAGCTAACTTTGCATGAAAGATTCATTGATTAAAACAATTTGATTCAAAAATGGGACATCATCAATTAGATGCTTTAGATGAGCAAATTCTGAAATTAATAGCAGGGAACGCGCGTATTCCTTTTCTGGAAGTAGCCAGAGCATGTAACGTTTCCGGGGCGGCTATCCACCAGCGCATTCAGAAGTTGACTAATCTGGGAATATTGAAAGGGTCGGAATATGTCATCGATCCTGAGAAGATAGGATATGAAACTTGTGCTTATATCGGTATATATCTGAAAGATCCGGAATCCTTTGATTCGGTAACAAGAGCTTTGGAAGCAATTCCGGAAGTAGTCGAATGTCATTTCACTACAGGTAAATATGATATGTTTATCAAGATTTACGCGAAGAACAATCACCACTTGCTGAGTATCATCCATGATAAGTTGCAGCCTCTGGGGTTGGCGCGTACTGAAACATTGATCTCCTTCCATGAAGCCATAAAGCGGCAGATGCCCATTATGGTCGACATAGAAGATGAAGATTAATTGTATTAAATAACAGACTTACTGTTTCACGTAATCTACAAAAGCATACGGGCAGAGATGTTTCTCATCCACAGGATGAGCCTCTCTGCTTTTTTCGTGCCATTGAGCGGGAGATACTTCCGGGAAGAAGGCATCAGCTTCGGGAGCAAGGTCATTTATTTCCGTCAGGCAAAGCTCATCGGCAAAGGGAAGTGCCTGTCTATAAACGCTTGCGCCTCCGATGATATATATATGCTCGTCTTCCTTGCAACTTTGCAAGGCTGCTTCCAGTGATGGAAAGACTTCTGCGCCGGGACATACTGTTTCCGGTCGGGAGGATAACACAATATTCCTGCGGTTGGGCAGCGCCCCTTTCGGGAGCGATTCAAAGGTTTTTCTTCCCATGATAATCGTGTTTCCGGTGGTCAATGCTTTGAAACGTTTCAAGTCGTTGGGCAACCAGAAAAGCAGTTTATTCTGAAAGCCGATAGCCATTCGACGGTCTACGGCGGCGATGATTGATACTTTACTCATGTCTTTTTTATACCGCTACTATTCCGGCAATATGTGGATGCGGGTCGTAATTCACCAGTTCGAAGTCTTCGAACTTAAAGTCGTAAATACTCTTCACATCCGGATTAATCTTCATTTGAGGCAATGCGCGTGGTTCGCGGCTGAGCTGTAATTTAACCTGTTCCAGATGGTTCAGGTAGATATGGGCATCACCGAGTGTATGAATGAAGTCTCCCGGTTTCAGTCCTGTTACTTGCGCCATCATTTGCAACAGGAGCGCGTATGATGCGATGTTGAACGGAACTCCGAGAAATATGTCCGCGCTGCGCTGATAAAGTTGCAGACTCAGCCGACCGTCTGCCACATAAAACTGGAAGAAGGCATGGCAAGGAGGGAGATTCATGTTCTTTAAATCAGCTACATTCCAAGCACTTACAATGATACGGCGGGAGTCGGGATTGTGCTTGATGGTCTCTACGGCTTCGCTGATCTGGTCGATGAATCCACCGTCGTAGTCGGGCCACGAACGCCATTGATAGCCATAGATATGTCCTAAGTCACCGTTTTCGTCCGCCCATTCGTTCCAGATGCGCACGCCGTGTTCTTGCAGATATTTCGCATTCGTATCCCCTTGCAGAAACCAGAGCAACTCGTAGATGATTGATTTCAGATGTAGTTTTTTAGTCGTCAGACATGGGAAACCCTCGTCGAGGTTGAAACGCATCTGATGCCCGAATACGCTGATCGTTCCGGTTCCTGTGCGGTCACTTTTTTCCGTTCCTTCGGTTAGTACGCGATGGAGTAAATCTAAATATTGTTTCATAGCGAATAATTTTCCAATAAATGGGTGCGATGCAAAATTACAAAAATGGAGTGAATAAATTGGCAAACCATCCGACGAACTTCTTCCACGGTGAGCGCTTTTTCCAGAACTCGGGTGTCAGTTGCGTACAATGCTCTATATCGTTCCGGAACATTTCGTTCAGTTCCCCTGTGATTTCCTTGTTAAAGATGAAAGCATTCGTTTCGTAGTCGTACCGGAGGCTGCGGCTGTTCAGGTTGGCGGTGCCTACTGTGCAAAAAATGTCATCGACCATCATTATTTTAGAATGATGGAAGCCGCCATTATACATATATACAGTGGCTCCTCTCTTCATCAGTTTATGGAGTTTGTAGAGGGCGGCATCCGGTGTAAACGGGATGTCGGAGGCGGAAGAAACCATGATTGTCACATCTACACCACGTTCGATCGTGCGCTGGAGCGCTTTGTTGATGGAGGAAGTCGGTACGAAATACGGATTGACGATGTGCACGTTCTTTTGTGCCGAATAGATGGACATCGCATAAGCATGACTGAGCATGCGGCTGTTTTTCTTCGGTGTACGGTCGACAATGGCGACTACTACCTGGGTGCTGTCCGACTGTCCCTTGTGGAGGGGGAAGTAGGCTTCGCCACCGATGTTTTGTTTAGTCTCTTTGTTCCATATGGTGAGAAATATTTCTTGCAGATCATTGACAGCATCCCCTTCGATTCTCATGTGCATATCACGCCATGTACCGATTTTGGGGAGTCCGTTGATGTAATAGTCGGCGATGTTCATTCCTCCCGTATAGGCGACTTCACCGTCGATAACGGCTATTTTCCGGTGGTCGCGGTGGGCCGCATGGTTGATATATGGGAAGGTGAACGGATCGAATTTGACAATCTCGATTCCCTGTTCGCGTATTTTCTTGAGATGCTTTTTTTTGAGCGGTTTGTTGTTCGACCAGTTGCCGAACGCATCGAACATGGCCCGTACTTCCACCCCTTCTTTCACTTTTTCGGCCAGTAGGGCAAATAACGCATTGGCTATCGAATCGTTGCGGAAATTAAAATATTCCAGGTGGATATGATGTTTGGCCTCACGGATGGCGCTGAATAAATCGATAAACTTCTCTCGTCCGCTTTTTAGCAGCTTGACTTTGTTATTGTCGGATATAGGAATCCCCGACTCTGACAAGAAACGTAATACAAGGGAATCGCTTGTCAGGGCTATAGAGTCTCTGGGGTGTGTCATCAAACTGTCGATGACATCCGCTTGAGCACGGAATAAAGACAAAAACAGGAATAAAATAAATATACGTAGTTTCAAAACTCTTCTCGCTATTTTAGTTTACAAGGTAACAAAGATACAACATCTATGTTTGGAGCTATCGGGAGATAAGGATATATTTATTATAATTTAACAGAAAAAACAACAGGGAATCTTTTCAATAATAACGGAGCCCGGTGTAATAGGAGCTGATCAGACTGCTCTCTATTCTAATGTTTCTTCAATGATAACTTGAGTCCGATGTAATAAGCACTCGTCTGTTTTTTCCTTTTTTTGGGGGGGAAAGGAAAAGGTAAAAGGGGGCAGTCCGGAAACCCTGTTTGAACTCCATACTGTGCTGATATGAACTAATGATTCTTTTTTTAGACATAAGCCCCAAAGAACAAATTTGCTATAAAAGCTATGCAGGAAATATGTTCTTTTGTTCTTATGTCTAAAGTCGATTCAAAACGAATCGGAAAAGAATATATTTAGGCACGGATTACACGGATTTCACGGTTTTAGTGCTATGATTACGTAAAACAACCGTGTTAATCCGTGTAATCCGTGCCTAATCCTCAATTTATAATTTAGTTCATTTCCGTACAGAAAGAAACAATCAGAAAACAACCGGGGTTTCAGATTGATCCGGTAAAAGCTTTGTAAATAGGTGTCAATAAGTTCTTTACCTGTTTACAAAGCTTTCTGTTTCTGCTTCCGTCGTAGTGTCACAGCAGTGCCAAGGTTTGTCACGGCTGTTCCCTTCGGGTGTCAGGGTTGTGCCAACGGGCTGTCACAGTTGTGCCACCGCGATGGCACTGCTGTGCCAATGCAATGGCACAACTGTGACAAGCCGTTGGCACAAGGTACGGCAATGCTTGTTATGCCAGCGATACTACTTTCCGTCCGGCCATGAAAAGCAGGACGACCGTTGCAATGATGATTGATTTCGGATCGAGGCTGGCTGCACCGTGGTTGATCATGCCGATCAGTACTTCCCTCAGTGTTTCCCATACAGCTTGCAGTCCGCCCAGAGTGATGAAGAGCACTGCTCCTACTGTCATTACAAATAGCGTCCAAAGACGTGCCAGTCGATTGCTGCGATCGGGCAGTTGGTGCATGACGCGACGGCTGAATCCGTTGTCGGCTATTTCCCGCTTGTTCTCTGCGAAGAAATCTTTCAGAAGTTTATCATTATCTATTTCCGTCATAACCGTTTCTTGTTAAATACGTTGCTAATTTCTCTTTTCCACGCGACAGGTGGCTTTTCACTGTTCCTGCCGGTATTCCCATGATTCCTGCAATCTTGTCGATGCTTACATCTTCCATGTAAAACAGCGTGATGCAGGTTCGTTCCACTTCCTTCAGCGATTTGAGTGACTGATAAACATCCATTGTCTGCCCTATGTTCGCTTGTTCCGTGTAGTTGGCAGCGTCTACTTCCCTGGTATCCAGGTCCGCCATCTCCTTTCGGCTGCGAATATAGTCATAAAATATATTATAAGCAATACGATACAGCCACGTAGAGAAACTCGACAAGTTTCGGAAAGAAGCCAGATTGGTGTATGCTTTGATGAAGGTATCTTGCGCCAGATCGTCACTCAATTCGTTGTCACCGCAGGTCAGATGCAGGAAGAAACGTCTGACAGGCGACTGGTACTTTTGCACCAACTGGTCGAAGGCCCTGGTGTTTTTGAACACCACGACCTGTGCGACTAGTGATATATCGTTGAGTTGGCTCATTTATTTTCTTCGTTCTTCTCTTCGTCGTTTTTCTCCGGGATTCTTGTTTCGTTCCTCTCGGTGGCGGACTCTGACTCTGTATTGACAGCTTCGTTTTTTTCTTCGGTGAAGCGAGTGTTGAAATTGCCGGTTCCGGTGTTCCTGCCGTTTTTCTCTCTGTCTGTGAATGAGGTCCGGTAGGTGGACTCTTGGTTATTTTGTTGTTTGTAGCCGACCAGCCATTGCCCGATTCCCATGAACATAACGAGCAGTCCGATCGCTCCGATTCCGAATTCGCCGGTAATCGCCCAGAGGAATATGAAGAGTCCGATGCCTGTGAAGGTGTTTCTGATACCTTGCGTGCGTTGATCCGTCGGTTTGCTTTCCCGGATGAATCCTTCCGGCAGCGGCTGTCCGGCTGCAAGTGCCTGTTCGGCAAGGCGATAACGTGCCTTCCGGTTCTTGTAGCGGAAGAAGAAGACTACAAATATGATGAATACCGGCATTCCGAAAATGGCAATGATGCTGATAATGGCTACCAGAATGCCTCCTCCGACTGCATTTCCGAAATTATTGAACGGGAAGTCGTCATCGTCAGAAACGATGGAGATACTTGCTTTTCCGTGCGGTCCGCGAGGGGTGCTCGCTTTGCTTGTACTTACATGGGTGGTATCGGCGTCTTCGTCATCCATGCCGACCACTGTCACGGCAGTGTTGCCGGCATTTGTTTTTGCATCTTTGTCCTTGGTCACGGTCACTTTTACGTTTCCGGTAGAATCGTTGATAACAGTGGTCTGTTTCTGGGCATTTGCCAGAGAAAAAATGGTCATCAGGACCAGTAAAGCAATTACAATTCGTTTCATATGATTATTTTTTTATTTGTTTCTTTGTCTGTTAGACGTAGTTCGTATGTCAGAAAGTTGCAAAGAGACGAAATATTTTTGATATTTGCAGGAATTAATAAATGAAAAATGAATTTACCCGCTTCTTTTATCGACTATACCCGCGCCTTGCTGGGCAACGAAGAATATGAAAAACTGGCTGTCGCCTTGCAGCAAGAACCTCCTGTCAGCATTCGATTGAATGAAAAGTTGGGAGCACTTTCACAAAATGCCGGCGCAGCCCATTCTTCATTCTTCATTCATCATTCTTCATTAAACAAAGTTCTTTGGGCATCCGACGGCTACTACCTTGATGAGCGTCTGACGTTTACGTTCGATCCGTTGTTTCATGCCGGTTGTTATTACGTGCAGGAGGCGTCGTCCATGTTTGTGGAGCAGGTGTTGCGGCAATATGTCAATGCTCCGGTGATGATGCTCGATCTTTGTGCGGCACCCGGCGGGAAGTCTACTCATGCGCGTAGTGTGCTTCCCGAAGGAAGTCTGCTCGTGGCGAATGAGGTGATCCGAAACCGTTCTCAGGTGCTGGCGGAGAATCTGACTAAGTGGGGGCATCCGGATGTGGTCGTAACCAACAATGATCCGGCTGATTTCTCAGCACTTTCGTCTTTCTTTGACGTCATTCTGACTGATGTACCCTGTTCGGGTGAGGGAATGTTTCGTAAAGATCCCGTAGCTGTGGAGGAGTGGAGCCCGGAAAACGTAGAAATCTGCTGGCAGCGTCAGCGGCGGATTATTGCGGACATCTGGCCTTGTCTGAAACCGGGAGGTATATTGATATATAGTACGTGTACCTATAATACCAAAGAAGATGAAGAGAACGTACGCTGGATTCAGGAAGAGTTTGGTGCCGAACTGCTGCCTTTGGATGTCCGGGAAGAATGGAATATAACGGGGAATTTACTCAATGGAGAGGGCGAGTTTCTGAAGAGTTTTCCTGTCTATCATTTCCTTCCCCATAAGACAAAAGGCGAAGGTTTCTTTTTGGCCGCACTTCGCAAACCGGAAGTGGAAGAGGAGGAGAATGTTGTATTTTCTTTTTCCAAAGTGAAGGCTGCAAAGAAGAAAGATAAGAAAGGAGGGGCGGTGACTTCTTCTCCTGTTTCGAAAGAAAATAGGACGTTGGCAGGCAGTTGGCTGAACAGTGAAAATGCTGAAAGATATGCTCTGTTGGCGGAAGAAAAAGAGGTAAAAGCCTTTCCGCAGCAATATATGGATGAGCTGGCTGCCATGAAGCAGTATTTGAAAGTGGTGCAGGCAGGTGTACTGATAGGTGAGGTGAAGGGAAAGGATCTGAGTCCTGCTCATGCGTTGGCTATGAGTGCTTCACTTTTGCGGCAGGATGCTTTTGATACGGAAGAAGTGAGTTATGAACAAGCTATCGCTTATTTACGAAAAGAGGCTATCGCCTTGTCGGAAACAGCCCCTCGCGGTTATGTATTGCTTACTTACCGGAATATTCCTCTCGGATTTGTGAAGAATATCGGTAATCGGGCCAATAATCTTTATCCGCAGGAATGGCGCATCCGTAGCGGGTATTTGCCGGAGGAGATACGGACTTTTTAAAATGAAGAATGAAGAATGGGCTGCGCTATCACGCTGCACAGTAATTCTTCATTCATCATTCTTCATTTAGTTCATTCTTAAGGAAGTATTCCGGTAGGTATTTCCTTATAATTCAGCATGAAACCGATTTGTCTGCCTGTTCCCGGTTCTCCTCCTTCCGTAATTTCTTCCAATGTATAGGATGGAGGCGGCTCGGGCGATGTCCGGGTATCTTCGAGAGGCGGTGTCCCCCAGTTCAGTTGCAGGTTCTTGTCCAGTCGGTGAGATAAGTAGGGAGTTCCCCATAAGATGAATTTATGTTCTGAGGGCGGTGCTGCGTCCAGCGAAAAAGTAAGGCTTAATGTCAGTCTATCGTCCGTTCCTTGTTCCAATGCATAACTCCCCTTGGTGATTAACTCCAGTCCTGATGAAAAGGCAGTTTGCTTTCCTTGTTTGAAGAAGTAAGCGTCCCGGGCAGCGTTGCTGATGAGAAAGATGTCGTCGATGCCGGGCAGGAGATTCTTGTCTATGTTGGGACGTATAGAGTTGCGAATCAGATTTATATCTTCGTAGTTATCCACTACTTTGATGGGCAGGGTACACGTTTCCTGTGTGGCATTGTCCGTCACTTTCAGGTAAGTGCTTCCGGTGAGAATACCGGTTACGTAAATCTGGCATCCGGCAGGAACTCCGCTCCAGCCGATTTCTGTTCCGGCGCTTGCGATGTGAGCATTTCCAATTTCCAGTGAGTAATCTCCGTTTCCGCTTTCAATTCCCAGGTAGCGTCTTCCACCCATGGGCACCTCGTATTTGCTGTCATAAAACCGGAGAGGAGCGTCGGCATCCTCTTTGCAGGCACTCCATAAAAGAAGAATGCAAAACAAAATGGAGGAGTAAGAGAGGGTTCTAGTTTTCATAATAGTTTAGTGTTTTTATACTCCCCAAATGTAATGCATTCTTTTTATTTATTCAATCATAAAGACGAAATAAAGAAGAATTTATAACTTGCTTTTATAAATCCGTGCCATCGCCTTTTGATATTGATTCTCCAATTGGAGATAATTCTGATGACTTTGATAAATGACGGATACTTCCACAAAATACTCGATCATACTGATTTGTCCCCCTGTCAGAGCTTGTTTCAGCAGGGCGAGGTCTTGTTGCGCCTGAAAGGTTTTCCGGTATTCCTCCATCGAAGTATGCAGTGTCTTGGCTTCCCGATAAAGCTGCGCCAGTTCAGATTCCACTTGCAGGGCGGCGTTGTCTTTTTGCAAGTCGATGTTCAGCGCTTGTGCTTTGGCTATCTTCACTTTGTTACGGTTCTCGAAAAGCGGGAAGGAGAAGCCGACTACTACTCCGTTGAATGGAGTTCCGGTTTCCGTGTTCCGGCGATAGCCGAGTTCCAGCTTCGGGAGCCATTGCGATTTGTTGACGGCGATCTGCTTGCGGGCAACGAGGCTTTCGTTGTTGAACGCCATCAGGGTGCGGTCGGCAGAAAGCACTTCCGATTTCAGCATCTGATAGTCGGCGGGGAAAGGCGTTGCGGGATACGCGCTTTCTTCGAAAACTACGGGGATGTTGCCGTTCAATGTGTTCAGTTCCTGCAGTTTATTACGCAGGGCGGTCTCATTGAGCGAAGTTTCCGTTTTGACATTCAGCAGTTCCAGATTGATTTTATTCGTTTCCAGTGCGTTCGCATCTCCGGTTTGCAGGCGTTTAGCGTACATTTTGGCGAGTTCTTCCGCATTGCGCAGCCGTTCCTCCAGAATGTGCTTTTGCTGGCGGAGCATAATAATGTCCAGGCACACCTCTTTCGCCAGCAGTAACTTTTCCTGCCGGAAAACGATCGCCTGACTGTCAAAAGCACCTGCCTTCAGCCGATTCAGTTTGTTGCGGGTGGCGTATAAACTCGGAAAATCGAAGCTTTGCGAGACAACAAGTTCGCCAATCGTTTCGTTTTTATCTTTCGCGCCCCAAAGGTGAGCATAAGACAATGTCGGATCAGGCAGGTTGTTGTCCGTTTTGGCTTCCAGCTTTTGCGAAGCGATCAGCTGGGCATTTGCCTGCAACTCCTTATTGTTGGTTTCAATATTCTTCAAAACCTGTTCGATACCGCTTTGGGCGCGCACTTCGCCCGTCGGGGCGAGAAGTGCGCAACTTATCAAAGAGCCTATAATGATGATTCGTTTCATACTTTTTTCTTTATTCGTTTCTATTTATCCTCCGTAGCCGGCTACACGGTTTCTGTTGCAGCCTCTATCGTTCCTCCCTGAATTTCAGCGACTTCACCTTCTTTTTTCCGGTGCATCATCAGATAAACAATCGGAACGATGAAACCGTTCAGGAAAGTCGATGTTAAAAGTCCGCCCAAAATTACCTTCGCCATCGGGCTCTGGATCTCGTTGCCCGGCAAATCACCGCCCAAAGCCAACGGAATCAGTGCCAGGGCAGAGGAGAGAGCCGTCATCAGAATCGGGTTCAGACGGTCGAGAGAGCCTTGTATCACACTGTCGTACACGTTCAATCCCTCTACCTGTTGCAGATGGTTGTAGTGGCTGATGAGCAGCATACCGTTACGGGTCGCTATGCCGAACAGAGAGATGAAACCGATAATTGCCGGAATACTCACTTCTCCGGTCGTGATGACGAGAGCAAAGACACCGCCGATCAACGCCAGCGGCAGGTTCAGCAAAATCACACCCGATTCTTTGACACTGCGGAATTCGTGGTAGAGCAGCAGGAAGATAATGACGATGCTCATAAAAGAGGTCAACGCCAAGGTGCGGCTGGCTGCCTGTTCGCTTTCAAACTGGCCGCCATATTCGATGTGGTAGCCTTCGGGCAACTGAATGGAGGCATCAACCTGCTTCTGAATATCGTTGACAACACTGCGGAGGTCACGGTCGGCTACATTCGCGGAGATGACGATTTTCCGTTTTACGTTTTCGCGGTTGATCGTGTTCGGTCCCATCGAGGAAACGACTTCCGCTACGTAGTTCAGCGGAACTTTGCGTCCGTCGTTGGTATCCACCATTAAGTTACGTATTTTCTCCATTTCGTCGCGTGCGTCGTCCTTCACCTTCACGATGAGGTCGAAGCTTTTGCCCTGCTCGTACACTTGCGAGATGACTTTTCCTGCCAGCGCCACGTTCACGTATTCGGAGAATTCCGGCAAGGTGATGCCGAATTTCGCCAGCATTTCCCGTTTGGGCTGTATTTTCAGCTGCGGGCGTTCGATTTGCTGTTCCACGTTCAGGTCGGCAATTCCCGGAATGTCACTGATGGCTCCCTTGATCTGATTTCCCAGTGAGAACATCTTGTTCAGGTCATCTCCGAATAGTTTGATGGCGATATTTGCTTTCGTACCGGACAACATCGCGTCGATACGGTGGCTGATGGGCTGACCAATTTCGATGTTCGCTCCTGTGATCGTTCCGAGCTTTTCGCGTACCTCGGCAACGAGTTCGCTGCGCGGGCGGTCTTTCAGTTCGAACGGGGCCTCTATTTCCGAAACGTTTACTCCGAGCGCATGTTCATCCAGTTCGGCACGTCCCGTTTTGCGGGCTACGGTTTGTATTTCGGGGATGGTGAGCAGCAGTTCTTCGGCACGGTGTCCCATTTTGTTGCTCTCTTCCAGCGAAATACCCGGCAGCGAACTGATATTGATGGTAAACGAGCCCTCATTGAACGAAGGCAGGAAGCTGCGTCCGAGTGTGAAGAATACCCCCAGAGCAACGAGAAAGAGGGCGATTGTACCTCCCAGCGTCGCACGTTTGTGTGCCAGCACCCATGTCAGCGCTTTCTCGTAAATGCCTTTCATCCAGCGGGCTACGAACGATTCTTTCAGTTCTTTATTGGTCTTGTTGCTGCCCAGCAGATACGAGCAGAGTACCGGAGTCAGTGTCAGGGCAACCACCGTAGAAGCGAACAGCGCCACGATGAATGCAATGCCCAGCGGCACCAGCATGCGTCCTTCCATTCCGCTCAGGAAGAACAAAGGGATGAAGCTGACAACGATGATCAGCGTTGAGTTAAGAATCGGCATTCGCACTTCCTTCGAAGCGTTGAATACCACTTCCAGTGTGCTGAGTCGTTCAGCTTCCGCTTTCTGACGGTTTTCCCGCAGTCGCTTATATACATTTTCCACATCGACAATGGCGTCGTCCACCAGCGAACCGATGGCAATCGCCATACCTCCCAGACTCATCGTGTTGATTGTCAGCCCCATGTAGTGAAGCGTGAGGATAGAGACGAGCAGTGAGAGAGGCAGTGTCACCAGTGAAATCAGTGTGGTGCGCACATTGGCCAAAAACAGGAAAAGTACGATGACGACGAAGATACCTCCTTCGAAAAGGGACTTCTTCACGTTGCCGATAGAGCTTTCGATAAAGCGGCTCTGGCGGAAAATGTCTGTAGAAACTTTTACGTCCGCAGGCAGATTCTTCTGAAGGTCTTGCAGGGAAGCTTCCAGTTTGTCCGTCAATTCCAGTGTACTGGTGGCGGGCTGTTTGGTGACGGTCATTAATACCGCGGGTTTGCCACGTTCCGAGGCAGTACCCAGTTTCGGGGCTTTCGGCCCAACTTTTACGTCGGCGATATCTTCCAGTGTCACCGGAAAGCTGTTCACCGTCTTCACTACCGCTTTGCCGAGTTCTTCCACTTTTTGGGTGGAAAGTACTCCGCGCACGATGTATTCATTTCCGAATTCATAAAGTACGCCTCCGTTGGCGTTCAGATTCATATCTTGGGTGACAGCCATTACTTCGCCCATCGACACCCCATAGTGGCGCATCCGTTCGGGGTCCAGCTGAATCTGGTATTCCTTGATATCACCTCCGAGCACTGCTACTTGTGCCACCCCTCCGGTGGAGAGCAGGCGCGGGCGGATGGTCCAGTCGGCAATCGTCCGGAGATCGAGCATAGAGGTGGAGTCGGCGGTCAGACCGACAATCAGCATTTCGCCCAGGATGGATGACTGGGGGCCCAGCGTGGGTTTGCCTACGTTGACAGGAAGTGACTCGCTGACTACCGCCAGTTTTTCGCTGACGATTTGACGGGCGAGGTATATATCTGTGCCCCAGTCGAATTCTACCCAGACAACGGAGAAACCGTTGGTCGACGAAGAACGGACACGGCGCACGCCGGTAGCCCCGTTTACAGCTGTTTCGACGGGGAAGGTGACGAGCTGTTCCACTTCCTCGGCTGCCATACCGTTGGCTTCGGTCATGATGACCACTGTCGGGGCGTTCAGGTCGGGAAACACGTCTACTTCCGTATGCATGGCGGTGTAAGTTCCCCCGATGAGCAGGAGAATGGCCGCGCAGAGCACAACCAGTCGGTTGTGCAGGGAGTAATGTATGATTTTATTTAGCATGATATTTCATTGATTAAGTTTGGTTCCCCCCGTTCACTTTTGAAGAAGCTGTGCAGGGGGTAAACTTGCGTAATTATAACTAATTCTGTGTGCACTGCAAGGAAATCCGCTTACGGCACCTTGCTGCTGCCGCTAATGTTCGTGGCTGTGCGCAGGTATGGCGTTGCTTGCACTTGCCAGACGAACCTGATAAGCCCCTTCGGTCACTACGCGGTCTCCGGCCTTGACTCCGGTCAGTATTTGTACGCTTTTGCCATTGTCGGCACCGAGAGTTACTTCCTGCTTTTTATAGCCTTCTTCATCCAGTTGCAGGTATACGAAGAAGATACCTTGCTCTTCCGTTAAGGCGGTGCGAGGTAAAGAGATCACGTTTTCCAGTTCAGAGGAAAGCAGGTAAACTTCGACAAATGATCCCGGAATCACTTCGCCTTTATTGTCAAATTCGAAAGTGACGGGCACATAGAATGAGTTGTCTCCGGACGTTTTTCCGAAGGAAAGCAGTTTGCCGCTCAGTTCTTTCAGTTCGTACACCTTATTATTATAAGGAGTCTGGAAATTGGCGGAACTGATAGTGCGCAGGTATGGATAGTATTTTTCCGATACTTCAGCGCGGAGGAAAAGCCGGCGGTTCTGCGTCACGCTGACCAGTGGCTGACCGATGGTGACGTAGTCTCCCTCGTTGACCAGAATGCTTTTCACGTATCCGGCAATGGGCGCGGTGATATTCTGGCCTATGGCAGAATGATTTTTGGCAAGTGCTTCGTAGCTGAGACGCGCATTCTCGTAGTTCTGCTCCGCTTGTGCGAAATCTTTGTCAGACACAATCTTGTTTTTGACAAGTGACTTCATTCGCTCGTATTCCTTTTTAGACACCTCATAAGCGATTCGGGCACGTTGTACCGGATCACCGTCGGCGATGTTGTGCGAAGAAATGGTAATCAGCGGAGTGCCGCGGCCAACGCTCATTCCTTCCGTCACTTTTCCACGGAAAGAAACGACTCCGGCTACCGTAGCTACGGCAACCGATTCGTCTCCTTGGGCAGCTAATACCTGTCCGCTTGTTTTGATGACTTGCTGGAAGGGGGCCGGTGTGATGGTGCTGACCTTCACACCGGCTGCGTCGGCTTTCGCTTTCGGGAGAATGATTTCGTCGCTGTGTTCTCCGGCTGGTTCACTGTGTTCGCCGGCAGCCTTACTGCTCTTTCCGGCATCCTTGTCGTGGTCGTGGCCTCCGCTGCATTCACCTTCGTGTGAATGGTCGGCACCTTCGGCTTCGTGGTCATGTCCTTCTGTTTCGTGCTCATGTCCTTCGTGCTCATCATGATTGTGTGTGACGGTTTCGTGGTCATGTCCTTCATGACCGGTCTTTTTACTATTGCAAGAGCCAAGGGCGAATAAGCCCAGCACTCCTATAAAGATAAGTTTCTTCATAAATGTAATTTTCCTACTAAGTTTTACTGTTTATTTTACGCTGCAAAGATAGAGTAACGCAGATGCAACTTGCTTGCATTTACGTCTTTACGCAAAAACAGAGTAGGGAGGGGCGCGAAGGGAGGAGGTACGAGGAATTTTCGTACCATGCAGGGATTCACGATAGATGTAGTAGTTCTTGACTCGTCTTTCCTGCGGTCGTAATAAATGTTCGATGATCACATCCGTAAACAGGGTGGCGATGAATACGTAGTTCGGACCGCTGTCAGTGTGTACGGAGGGGATAGGAGAATGGAAGCGTGTCATGCATTCGCTGCTGCAGCATGAGTCGCTGGCGGGGTGATGATGGTGGTTGGGGCATTGCTGCTCAACCGGTTGGTCCTGCTTCATGCAGATCATCCCGTTGGGGTGGTGATGATGGGGAATAACGGCGGCTACCAACATAATAATGTTGATAATGAACAGCATCGTTACTATAAATCGTTTCTTCCCTTTCATCCTTTATTTTACAAAAATGCTTTCAAATTTAGTGAAACTTCCAATATATCTTTAATTGTAAAACTTCATTATTTCTTTTCCGACCCTATCCTTTTCTCTTTCTCTTGTTCCTGCAAGCGTTCGAGCAATTCTGTGGCGGAAACGTAAATCACTTTTCCATCGGGCGTGCCTTGGCTAAGGAGTTTACCGTGGCGGGCATTTTTTTCCAGTAGCCGTTGTTCGGCCAGTTGAAGCCCACGCCGCAGTTTATCACTCAATTCTTGCATTTCATTATTTGACATAACTTTTGATGCGATTAAAAAGTTCAAGTTCGTATATCCGGTCCTCACCTTGTTGGCAGCCTTCGGCTACGATTACTCGGGGAGAGACACTGTTATCTGCTAATAACCAATAATCTACACGTGACGCATATATTCGGAACAGGTTGTTTATGCCTGCCTGATAGCGGCGGTAGATTGTATCTATAGGCACATTGTGCCCTCCTTCGTTGACCCGTTGTAATACACGGTTGACTGCTAATTCCGGAGAATTCAGCCAAAAATAGATCAGGCTTACTTTATATCCGGCATTTTGTGCTCTCGTAATGAGTCGTGTATACGAGCGAGTCGCTAATGTCGTTTCAATGGAGAAACTAATTCTTGCTGCCAATAGCTCGTCAATACGTTTCAACATTAAACGTCCGGCTTCTATAGCCATACTTTCCGGATTGAACGGTGATAACCCTTTTGCAATCTCATCAGCATTGACAAATTCTTTGCACAATAATATTTCAGGCAATACAGTGTAAGAAGCTGTTGTTTTTCCAGCTCCATTGCATCCGCTTATAATATATAATTGCCTTGTTTCATCCATTTCAAATTATCTGTTTCAGATATAATGTGACAAATATACAAATACTTTTCTTTTCACCTAAAGCAGATCATGTCTTTTTATTGTTTATTATTTCTTTTCCAGTTCCTGCAACGAGTCCATTTTCTTCTTTTCGAGGAATTCGTAGATGCCGCAAAGATGCTCTGTCACCTTCTTATTGCCGAATTCGTAAACTTTCGTCACCAGTCCGTCAAGGAAGTCACGGTCGTGCGAAACGACAATCAGCGTACCGTCAAAATCCATCAGCGCTTGTTTGAGGATATCTTTGGTTTTCATGTCGAGGTGGTTGGTCGGCTCATCCAGAATCAGTAGGTTGACCGGTTCCAGCAAGAGCTTGATCATTGCCAGACGGGTACGTTCCCCTCCCGAAAGCACTTTGACTTTTTTCATAGACTCCTCCGGTCCGCCAAACATGAATGCACCGAGCAAATCACGTATCTTGTTGCGTATTTCTCCTTTGGCCACATCGTCAATTGTCTGGAACACTGTCAGGTTTTCATCCATCAGCGAGGCCTGGTTCTGGGCGAAATATCCGATTTGTACATTATGTCCCAGTGTCAGTGTGCCGTCATGGTCGATCTCGTTCATGATACATTTGACAAGCGTCGATTTTCCCTCACCGTTCTTGCCTACAAAAGCCACTTTATCGCCACGTTCAATCGTCAGATTGGCATTGCGGAATACGACATGGTCTCCGTATGTCTTTCCTACGCCTTCCATCGTGACAGGATAGCTGCCCGAACGGGGCGAAGGAGGGAACTTCAGCCGTAGTGCCGAGGTATCTTCTTCGTCTACTTCCAGCAGCTCCAGTTTCTCCAGCATCTTGACACGGCTCTGCACCTGTAAAGTCTTCGAATACGTCCCCTTGAAACGTTCGATGAATGCTTCCGTCTCGGCGATGAATTTCTGCTGTTCGTCATAAGCCTTCTGTTGCTGTTCGCGACGTTCCTTGCGCAGTTGCAGATATTGGGAGTAGTTAACTTTGTAGTCGTAGATACGTCCCATCGTAACTTCGATGGTGCGGGTGGTGATGTTGTCCACGAATTTACGGTCGTGGCTGATCACGATGACCGCTTTGCCGTTATTTATCAGAAAATCTTCCAGCCACTGGATCGATTCGATGTCCAGATGGTTGGTCGGCTCGTCGAGCAGGAGTACGTCCGGTTTTTGCAGCAACAGTTTGGCGAGTTCGATACGCATGCGCCAGCCACCGCTGAAGTCGCTTGTCTGCCGCTGGAAATCTTCGCGGGTAAAACCGAGACCAAGTAATGATTTTTCTACATCCTCTTCGTAGTTGGTGGCGTCGATGGAGTAAAATTTTTCGCTCAGGGCGGATACTTCCTCTATGAGCGCCATATAACTGTCGCTTTCGTAGTCTGTTCTCGTTTCCAACTCCTTGTTCAGTGCGTCGATCCGTGCTTCCATCTCGTGCAGATGTGCGAAAGCCTGTGCTGTTTCGGCAAACACCGTTCTGCCGTCTTCCGTCATCAAATGCTGTGGAAGATAGGCTACCACGCAGTCTTTTGGGGCCGATACCTTACCACGGGTAGGCTGTCTGACCCCTGCCAGAATCTTGAGTAACGTACTTTTCCCCGCTCCGTTTTTTCCCATCAGGGCGATGCGGTCTTTTTCATTGATAACGAAAGAAATATCACTAAATAGGGTAGTGCCGCTAAACTCTACGGCTAGTCCGTCTATGGAAATCATACAATTCTTTATAATTTGAGGCGCAAAGATAGCGAAATATATCAATCTTTTTTATAACTTGCGGGCTGAAAAGCATTATTAACTGAAATATGTTGACTAAAAAGTAATTAAAAAGAATAAATTTAAAAATAATATAGAAACGATATGGAAGGCGGACAAACAAATGAATTCAGACCTCTTATCCTAGTGGCTGAAGACGACGACAGCAACTTCAAACTGATCAAAGCAATCATCGGAAAGAAATGTGATATACAGTGGGCGAAAAACGGTGAAGAAATCGTGGCACTGTTCAAGGAATACGGCAAAGAGGCCAAAGCGATCCTGATGGACATCAAAATGCCTGTGATGAACGGACTGGATGCTACAAAGATTATTCGCGAGGAAAACAAGGAAATTCCTATCATCATGCAGACTGCCTATGCTTTCAGCTCTGACAAGGAGAATGCGATGAATGCGGGAGCCAGTGAAGTGCTGGTGAAGCCGATTACGTTGTCGATTCTTCGCGGTACGCTGACGAAGTATTTTCCCGAACTTGTCTGGTAAGCCGTTTTTTCCCGGTAAATAGTCCTTTGCTTCGGTAAAAACGATCTTTATTCGGCAAAACGGTATTGAAGAGTAGAAATAAGGTATAACAACGCAGGCGTTTTTTCCTGTTTTGTATTTGTGATATTAACAAATGGCTGACGGGGATTATATGGATTCTTATATATGAAAATCCACATTGTCCCCGTCAACTATGTCCGGACGTTTCAGTGTAAACCGGGTTTTCAGATTGATCCTGTAACCCGGACGTTGGAGTGGCTTGCCCCTTTGGCGGGAAAAGCCTTTAAAAGTAAAATAGGCGAACCTCACGGTCAGCCTATTTCTGTTCGTTTCCGTTAATTTGTTAGAGTTCAGAAACGACTCTATGTAAAGCTCTCCTTTGAGAGATTTAAGAGCAATTTTTATCGGCTTCCGCCTGCCCACCAAACGGGTTCGGAATATACGTATTGCCCGTCACCGAAGGCTTCTTTAATGGCTACATTGGCCAATACGTCATCTGCTCCGTAACCAAAACGCAGCGGGAATCTGTTTGAGTTCAGCGGATTTTTCAGCTCCACTAAATTCTCGTTTGCGCCTTTCATACGACGATAATCGTTGTAAGCTTCCAGAGATTCGCCGGATGCTCCGAAGAATGCCAGATATTTTTGTATCATTGTTTCTTTTAATGGGTTAGCGGCAAAGAGAGGAGCTACTTCGTTGTCAAAATAAGCTTCAGCAACGGCATTACCCAAAAAGTCGGCTTTTCCACCTAACCAGTTTCTGGCAGCGTCGGCAACTGTATTTTCCAGATTGGAGAATGCGGCGACAACTGCATCTTTCAAAGCTGCTTTGGCATCATCAGTTCTGCCTCCAAGGCGGCACAGTGCTTCTGCTTCAAGGAATTTAACTTCATGATAGCTGATCAGTTGTGTAGGCGCAGTCATAGCCCATGAGGCCATAGACATGCCGTAATTATTCTGTAATTCCTGAGGGGTGCCGTTAGGAGCCACTTTGATAGCATCGATTGTAGTGGCTTGCTTTGCACCACCTCCGTAAGCGACATTTCCGCTCGGATCAGGTTGAGTAAATGACCGTGGGGCTCTCGGGTCATTTCTTTCTGCAAATTTCTCGATAAGGCTTTCGCTGGCAGCAAGACTGTTGCGGCTATAACTGAAAGCCCAGAGAGGATTTAACTGAGAGTCGCCGTCATAAATATCCAGTTTGCACTCTTCACTTGCATCTGTAAATGATTTGCTTACATAGGTCAGGATATTCTGGAGGTCAGTTGTCTGGTTGGCGCTTTTGTTGAGCAAGCGCATTGTATAGCGTGCTTTCAGGGCATAAGCCGTCTTGAGCCACAGGCCGGCTTGTGCATCCGGGTCCGACCCATAGATGAGGTCTTTAGATCCAACTGCACCGGACAGACCTTCGTCTTCGGCTGTTCCATCTTTCAAGAGCGTGATGGCGTCATCCAAGTTCTGCATAACTTCTTTGTAGATAGATTCTTGCGAATCGATTTTAGGCTGCATATACATCGGCGTACCGTCCGGATTCAAAATTCCTGTTTCGCTGAAAGGAGTGTCTCCGAACACATCGGCTACTACCGCGCCGTTGTAAGCCAGGAGGATTCTGGCTATCGCTTCAGTTACCACATTTCCTTTTTCCGAGGGATCTTCCTGGCATTTATTGATCACAATTTTTGCATTCTTAATATTGGCGTAAACGCTGATCCACGCATTATTGTAAGTGGTGGCAGTGGTCGGTTCACCGCTGCGGACTTCTGCGCGGTAGAGCTGGTTGCCGATGCCCGCTTCGTGTTCCATATAAACGGACGAATAGAGTGAAAAATCTCCCCCTACTGTACTGAATGCAGTGCTGACTCCCAAGTCGGTTATCAAAAATTTCGCCGGGGCATCCTGCGGATTATTGGGATTCTTGTTGACTTTGTCCATTGCATCTTCCGTACAAGCAGAAGCAATGACAGCAGTAAAGAAAGAAACTGCCAGCAATTTTCCTATTGATTTATATTTTTTCATTGTCTTGCAGATTAAAATTTAATATTAAAGCCGAAACCAAAGCTAGCTGTTTGCGGCATTGAATAGTCTTCGAAAGCTCCGGACATGTTGTTGTTTCCTTGGCTGGCTTCCGGGTCGAGGTCAGGCATTTGCGCCCAAACCAAAATGTTTCTGGCGAACGCGTTCACAGAAAGTTCCATCCATTTTTTCTGGAGTACTTTGTAGCTCACTGCAACTTCGCGAAGTTTGATGAAAGAATTGTCATATACGGAAGATTCATCAATATCGTTCAGACGGCTGTAGTACACTTGCTGTGCATTGGCTCCTGTGATGGCGATGTCGTTTTTGGTTCCATCCTGTTTGTAACCGTCAAAGATGATTGTTCCTTCACGGTTCTCTGTTCTTTTGCTTACACCGTAATAGTCGGACAGACCGGTGGTTCTGCTGTACATCTGACCGCCTTGTTTCCAGTCGAGAACAGCACTGATGGTACATTTCCACAGGCGTAATGAAGTGTTGAAGCCCATTACGAAATCCGGAGAAACTTTTCCGATCACTTGCGCTTCGCCGGCGATGGGCAGACCGTTTTCGTCAACCAGTCGGTTGCCGTCAGCGTCTCTCTTGTAACCTACGCCGTAGATGACAGGGAATTTTTCTCCTGCCGATGCGCGAACCTGTGGAGTGACGTAACCTCCTAGTGAGATGTTTTCTACGCCCGGAGCCAGTTCGTCTACATAGTTGTCAATCTTTGTCCAGTTGAAAGCGAAATCCCAGTCGATATTCTTAGTGCGGATCGGGTTGAAGCCCAATGTGATTTCATGCGTGTCGGTATGAATTTTACCACCGTTGGTCAACAGTTTGCTGGCGCCGGTAGAAGAAGCCAAAGGCACTGAGAATATTTGGTCTGTAACGTTTTGGCGCGAATAAGTGTAGTTCAACGTGATCAGGTTGTTGAAGAAATTCACGTCAGCACCGATTTCGTAAGAACGTGTATTCTGAGGTTTCAGATTCGGGTCGAATATGGTGTAATAAGGGGTGTACGCAGTGGTACCTTTGATCGGGTACATAATGGGGTTCAGCGAATAAAAACCTCCTCCGTACGTTGGAGTCGAGTAATAATTTTCAAGGAAATCCCCTGCCTGTCCTACTTCTGCATAAGAAACTCTCAGTTTGGCGTAATTGACTACGTCGTTTTTCAGTTCCTCGAGTTCTGTCAGGATGAACCCTGCTGACACGGAAGGATAGAAGAACGAACGGTTGTCACGCGGCATGTTGGATACATAGTCTTGACGTCCGGTTACTGTCAGATAAAGCATGTTTCTGTACGCAGCCGATACGTTGGCGAAGAAACCGACTGTACGGTTTTTCCACCTTTCCTCTTCCGTTTGCTGAGTGGTGGCATTGTTAATGTGGTTCCACCCTGCGAAGTTGTAGTTTGATCCGTATTCGTAGTATTTCTTTCTGTTGCTTTGGATAAACTCGTTACCGACTACAGCATTCAGGCCCCAGTCGTCATTGATGTGCCAGTCGTAATTGATGGTCAGCAATGAGTTGTAGGTAGCGTTTGTCCAGCCGTAGTTTTCTATCTGGCCGCGACCGCCTCCGGTGTTGCTTCCGTATCCGTAGCTGTCGGAGTAGTGCGTGGTGTAGGCGTCAACACCCACCATGTATTTCGCATTCAGCTTATGGTTGGCGGTGCCGAAATCTGTTTGATAGTTGGCGTATATATTTCCGAAGAAACGGTTGGTGTCTTCCGTATATTTGTTGTTGTCTATCGCCCAGTAAGCGTTGTCAAAACTGCCGCGGAAAGAATTTTGCTTATAGATGTCACCGTCCACATGGCTGGGAATACCTGCCAGGTCGTAGCTTGCGGGAGATGCGTAAACGGTTCTCAGCAGACCGTTTCCGGAAGTTACCGCTTTGTCGATGGAAGTTGTGATGTAGTTTCCGGCGAAACCTGTCGTGAAATTATTGGTCAGCTTTGTTTCTGCGCTCACTTTCACGTTATATCTGTCCATACCTGTTTTGGGGATGATACCATCCTGATGCGTATTTCCCAGCGATACGGAGTAAGAGCTTTTTTCCAGTGTTTGCGCTACGTTCAGTGAGTTGCTCCAAGTCACGCCTGTCTCGAAGAAATCTTTTGCGTTGTCGTAAGCCTGTGGAGCAGCCCAAGGGTCGAGACCTGCTGAGGCGCGCTGCGGCACATAATATTTGCCGGATTGCTTGCCGTGCTTTTGGGTGAATTCATTGTCGGTGTTACCGCCGTAGTTGGAGTCGTTGGGCAGTTCGGAGATTTTAGGTCCCCAGGATAGCCCCGAAGTAGGGCTGTAATTGCCACCGGACCCTTGCGCATACGTTTTCTGGAATTCGGGCAGACGGCCAATCACGTCAAAGCTGACATTGGATGAGAAGCTGACCTGTGGTTTGCCTTTCTCCAGTCCCTTACCGCTTTTGGTGGTGATGATGATCACACCATTGGAAGCACGGATACCGTAAAGTGCCGAAGCTGCCTGTCCTTTGAGGATGTTGATGCTTTCAATGTCGTTCGGGTCGATGTCTACCGCACGGTTGGCAAAGTCCACACCGCTCACACTACCGTTGTTCTGTATCTGTGTATCCACGTCTGGGGTACTTGTTACCGCCATTCCGTCAATCACATATAGAGGAGTGTTGTCTCCGGAGAAAGAACGTGCACCACGGATCGTAATCTGCGAAGATGCCCCCGGCATACCACTCGAAGGTTTGATATCCAAACCGGATACTTTTCCTTGCAGCGCTCCTGCCAGACTGGAGTTGGAAGCTTGCGTCAGTTGTTCGGATTTTACATCCTGAACGGCATATCCCAATGCTTTCTTTTCGCGTGAGATACCCATTGCCGTTACTACTACTTCATCCAGTGCTTTGGCGTCACTTTTTAATACTACGTTGATAACTCCTTGTTTGATCGTTACAGTTTGCGGAACCATTCCTACATAGGAAACGCGCAAAGTTTTAGAAGAACTTGGTATAATGGGGGATTCTCTTTTCCGGAAGCGTTAAGTGTTGTTGAGGCTATTTAAGCATAAAATGATAAAAAGATACCATTTTGAATGATTTCCTGATGTTTTTTTTATGATAATGCCGGTTTTAACACTTTCTTTATGTCGCACAATGTTGCTCAAATATCTCAAAATTAATAATAGAACCTTCTTGTTGTATCTGTTTCTTTGATAAATTCTTTCAATATGCTACTTTATAGTTAAAAACGTAACACTTTTTTAATTTTGATATAAATAGTGTTATCTTTGCAGCCTGTTAGAGACTAGAAGTTTATTTATAGGTTAAATTTAAGAGAGAATTTATGAAAAGAAAATTGATGTTCTTTATGACCTTCCTTTTTGTGGGTATAGGTCTGGTGACAGCGCAGACATCCCGAGTTACCGGTGTGGTAACCGCCGAGGAAGATGGCCTGCCTGTTGTGGGTGCCTCCGTATTGGTGAATGGTACTACTCTTGGTACTATCACGGATATTGATGGTAAGTTTACAATTACGAATGTACCAAGTTCTTCTAAGACTTATTAATATTTTAAAGTCCCTCTTTTTTCTCTTTTTCTGCCTTATCTTATTGTAAATCAGACTATAAATACTGCTTCCGCAACTAGGTTTCACGACTCCCTTACTGTAATCGCAACTTTATCTTCCTCTTTTTCGATATCAGTGTTCTTTTTCGGGCAGGGCTTCGCTCGTTTTCAAGACGACGGATGCTTAGGTTCTACCTTATTATAATATAAGAAGGGCTGCCTCATTTCTATTTGGGAGCAGCCCTTCTTGCTTTTTCCGGTTTATCTCTAATGCATACTTTGATTCATTTGGATAGACTTTTTGAAGATAAACCCTTTTGTTGTGTGCTTTGGGGATGAGCAGCCTTACGGCATTTCTGTTTCCATTTGGAATTTACGGCTTACTTTCATCAGATTAATGATGTAAGTCACTACATTTTGCGCTTCCTGCACCATAGTCAGATAAACCATACTTACCCGGATGCTGCCCGCTTGACTCTGGATGCGTTGCAATTCTTTGCGTTTCAGTTGCGAGAGTTGTCCGTTGAGGTCGTTGGCACGACGGATTTCTTCTTTCATATTCTGATAATCGTTGTTTTCCAGCTTCTTGCGGCATTGCTGAATCAAGTAGGTGATGTCTTCGGCTACATCGCTGAATTCACCTTTTTGAATGGCGTCAAGAGGGTTGAAGTTATTGTCGATGTGTTCGAGGCAAGGCTCGCAGAGGCGCGAGATGCTGTATACCAGTTCGCTGGCGAAGTCGTTGCCCTGGTAGTAGTAAAGCCCTTTTTCGAGCACGGTGTTGTTGTCGAGACGGCACATGGCTACGGTTCCGGTGCGTTTCATCTGTTTGATGAGTTGCTTTTCGAATTTCGTAGAGCCCATGGCACGGCGCAGTCCGCGCAGGTTTTCGTGAATGAAGGAGGTGACGGTCAGTTCGAAATTCGTTTCAGCGTATTCCAGTACTTTGGCGAGTTCCTCCCGGGTATGTTTACGCATCAGTTGCAGGGCCTCTTCGCTGTCGGAAGTTTGCATCAGTTGTTTCAGCGTTTCGTTGCCTTGCTCTTTCGCTTTGCGTTTTTTGTACATCACTTGGCTGCGGATCAGGATGAAGATGGCGATTCCGATCAGTGCGATGATGGAGATGTTGCCACCGTAGTGCAGCACGAGAGCTACGAAGAAACAGATGGTGAAGGCGGCTCCGGCAGTGATGAACCAGCCACCGATGACGCTCAGAACGCCTGTGATACGATAAACGGCAGAATCACGTCCCCATGCACGGTCAGCGAGCGAGGTACCCATCGCTACCATGAAAGTGACGTAGGTAGTGGAGAGGGGCAGTTTCAGTGATGTTCCCAAGGCGATGAGCAGTCCGGCGAGAACGAGGTTGACAGAGGCACGGACGAGGTCGAAAGCGGCTCCGTCGGCTATGATGGCTTCATTTTTACGGAAACGGGAGTTGATCCATTGTTTTGCGCCTTCGGGCATGATGCGGGAGGTTCCGTTGGCAAGAGCCATGCTGAAACGGACCAGTGTGCGTGCCATCGGTGTGCTGCCGAAGTTTTCTTCTCCTTCGTCCTGTCGGGAAAGGTCTACCGAGGTTTTGATAACGGCATGTGCCTTTTTAGAGGTACAGAGGGCGAAGACCATGATGGTGCCCGCTCCGATCAGGAAGTACCAAGGGGTTTTGGCAGGACCCAGCAGCGAAGTCATCAGGAAGCTGTCCGGGCTTGTTCCTGTTCCGTTGGTGGTGTAATCTATGAAGGAGGAGTAGCCTGCGAGAGGAACTCCGATGAAGTTGACAAGGTCGTTACCGGCGAAGGCGAGGGCGAGGGCGAAGGTTCCCATCAGTACCACTACTTTGAATACGTTGACTTTGAACCAGTGGAGCACTTGCATCAGTATTGTGAAGAAGACGAAGAAGCTGCCGATCAGCAAGAGGGTGTTGTCTTGTATCCACTGTTTGTTTTCGGGAGTCATGAAGGAGCTGTCTTTCAGCCCTTTGATCAGCATGAAGTAGATGATGGAAGTAGCGGCTATGCCACCGAACAGACCGATGCTGTATTTGATGTTTTTCGTGTAGTTGAACGTGAAGATGATGCGGGCGAGCCACTGTACTAACATACCAAAAAAGAAGGCAATGGCTACGGACACAAAGATGGCCATGATGACGGAAAGGGCTTTGTCGGTATTGATCAGGTCGCCCATGGCGAGAGTGGCGTCATTGTTTACTTTGATCAGGGAGAGGGCGAAGGTGCCTCCGAGCAACTCGAATACCAGCGAAACGGTGGTGGAGGTGGGCATCCCCATCGAATTGAATACGTCCAGCAGGACGACATCGGTCAGCATGACGGCGAGCAGGATACACATGATTTCGGCAAAGTAGAAATGCTCGGGCTGGTAGATGCCGTGCCGGGCAATGTCCATCATACCATTGGACAGGGAGGCACCGATGAAAATACCGATACCGGCAATGAAAAGGATGGTTTTGAACGAGGCGGCCTTGGCTCCTACCGCCGAATTCAGAAAGTTGACTGCATCGTTACTGACACCGACTATCAAGTCGAAGACGGCGAGGACGAACAGGAAAATGATAATGCATAAGTAAATTGTCTCCATAAAGAAAGTTGTGTATGTTATTTTTTTCGGGTGCAAAGGACGGGATTTGAGGTTGCAGGGGGATGTCATACATGTTACATTTGTGTTACAGCGTTCTTTCTTTTGTCTTGAAACAAAAGAAAGAACCAAAGAAAAATTCAAGGCTTACTTTTTTCTCCTACTCGCTTCCTTCACTGCGCTAAAGGGCAGAAACTCGCTACGCTCAAACAGTCTGCCCTTCTTAACGCTTCGTTACGGGCGCTCGCTTGACGGAGAAAAAAGTAGGCCGGGGGAACCATGCGGGGTGGGATGCATGCGGGGGGATGTTTGAGAGGGGAGTATGTAAGATGATAGGGGGATGTGGTGCGGTGGGGTTGTTTTTTGCTATATTGCTTGTGTGGTTGTAGGGCGTTTGTTGCTGATGGCTTGTTAGTTAGAAAAAAGATGTGGGAAAGAAACTTCTTTTTTAATGGATTGTATTGTCGTTTATTTTTAGGGGGAGTTTGAATCGTTGAGTTGGTTTGCTATTGTAACTGGTCACTTATTTATGTACGGATTTGAGCTAGCTGTCTGCATGGATTTGAACTGACTATCCGCATGGCTTCCCCTCTTTCCCGAAGGAGGAGATTTGAGATACTACCGACTTTTTATTCGGCCCCAATAAAGATACTGCTAGCTTCTCATTTAGCTCAAATCCGTACAGAAATAAACTAAATTATAAATTGAGGATTAGGCACGGATTACACGGATTAACACGGTTGTTTTACGTAATCATAGCACTAAAACCGTGTTAATCCGTGTAATCCGTGCCTAAATATATTCTTTTCCGATTCGTTTTGAATGAAGAATTGGTTGCGCTATTACGCTGCAAAGCAATTCTTCATTCTTCATTTCCAAACAGCCATTTGTAGAAATCGTATTGGGCACGGACGTTGGGTGTGCCGGGTGTTTTTTTCTTGAATACGTTTTGCAGGTTTTCGTCTACCAGGCAGGCTTTTTGATTGTCGGCGAGCTGGATATTCAGCATTTCGATCAGGCTGGTGCGCAGGTCGGGATCGAGGATGGGAGTGACGGCTTCGATGCGGCGGTAGAGGTTGCGGCGCATCCAGTCGGGTGAGCCCATATACACTTTGGGGCGGCCTTCGTTGCCGAAGTACCAGATGCGGGCGTGTTCCAGAAAACTGTCGACAATGCGGGTAACACGGATGTTACGGCTGTATGACTGTCCCGGGATGAGGCAGCAGATACCGCGGACGATGAGGTCGATTTGTACGCCGTGCTCGGAAGCCTCGTAGAGTCGGTTGATCATTGTTGGGTCTTGGAGGGCGTTCATCTTGAGGATGATACGTCCGCCTTTGCCTTGGTCGGCAAGGGAAATTTCCCGGTCGATGAGGCGGTTCAGTTCCGGTATGAGGTTGAAGCGGGCGACAAGGAGGGTGGTGAATTTCGGATCTTCCTTGCCTTGCAGGGTGCGGAAGAGGTTGTAGAGGTCGTTCACTATTTCCTTGCGGCAGGTGAAAAGTCCGCAGTCGGCATAGAGGGTGGCGGTCTTCTCGTTGAAGTTGCCCGTGCTGATGTAGGCGTAGCTGGGGATTTTCTCGCCGTTCAGCCCACGACGACGAACGAGGGCTACTTTGGCGTGTACTTTCAGGCCGGGGATGCTATAAATGATTTTGATGCCGGCAGCTTGCATCATTTCGGCGGTGGCGAGGTTGTTCTCTTCGTCGAAACGGGCTTTGAGTTCGACAAATACAGTGACCTTCTTGCCGTTTTGGGCAGCGGCTATCAAGGTGTTGATAACAGCGGAGTTTTCGGCTACCCGGTATTGGGTGACCATTATTTCACGTGTTTCCGGGTTGTGCACTGCTTCGTAGAGGAAGTGCGTGAAGTGCTCGAAGGAGTGGTACGGATAATATAACAGCAGGTCTTTTTTCGCGACGTAGTTGAAGATGGATTCCTTTTCGTCGAGGATGGTCAGCTTCATCGGTTGCGGCTTTTCGATGCGGTGGAGAGACTTGTTCGGGTTGGGCAGATGACGCAGGTCCTCCAGATTCAGATGTTTGTCACCGGGGACAAGTTCGTCACGGTGGATGCGGAAGGCGTCGATCAGAAAGTCGAGGAAGTCCTCCGGCATGGCTCGGTCGTAGACGAAGCGGCAGACGTCGCCTATTTTGCGCTTTTTTACTTTCTTTTTCAGTTGTGCCACGAGGTCGGCGCTGCTGGCGGTGTCGTCTATCAGGATATCGGCATCGCGGGAGATTTTGATGCAGTAGCTGGAGTCGACGTCGTAGCCGGGAAAAATGAGGTTGAGGTTCGCTTTGATGATGTCTTCGGTGAACATGATATAAAAGTGGTTGTCATGGGACGGAAGTTCGATGAAACGGGGCACTTTGGCGTACGGCTGTTTCATGACGAAATAAGATGGCTTCCGGTTGGTGGCGTTCTTTTCATCTTTCAGATAAAGACGGATAGCGAGGTAGAGCCGGTTATCCCGGAGGAAAGAGACAATTTTGTCCTTCGATACGGGCACGGGTTGCAGGTAAGGGAAGATTTCTTCCCGGAAAAAGTCCTTGATAAACTGCTGATGGAAAGGTTCTACATGTCTGTCTTGGTAGAATATGATATGGTTTTTGCGCAGGGCGGGCAGTATCTTTTCTTCATAAATGCGTACACGGTCGTCCAGTTGACGGTTTACTTCATGATTGATTTCTTCTACGAGTTCACGGGCCGATTGTACGGTTTCTTCATCGCTTTCGGTGGCACCGGATGCAACGGCCTTGTGGTCTGCCACCCGAATTTTGTAAAACTCTTCCAGGTTGGAAGAATAGATGGAGATGAAGTTGATGCGCTCGTATAGCGGCAGACGCTCGTCCAATGCTTCGAGCAACACCCGATAATTGAATGAGAGCCAGCTGATATCACGTTTAAAATAATTATATTTGCTTTCCATGTGCTTTAAGATTTTCCCAAATATAGTATCTTTGCAGGACTAAACAAAGAAAATTATGACAAGAATTGGATTATTGTCCGATACCCACGCTTATTGGGACGAAAAGTATCTCGAATATTTTGAGTCATGCGACGAAATCTGGCATGCCGGAGATATCGGTTCGGTAGAAGTGGCCGAGAAGTTGGCGGCTTTCCGTCCGCTCCGGGCGGTTTACGGAAACATAGACGGGCAGGAAATACGGAAGATGTTTCCGCAGGTAAACCGTTTCACGGTAGATGGAGCCGAGGTCTTGATCAAGCATATCGGCGGTTATCCGGGCAAGTACGACCCTTCCGTCATCGGCAGCCTCATGGCTCGTCCGCCGAAACTTTTTATCAGCGGACACTCTCATATATTAAAGGTGAAATACGATAAAACGTTGGACATGTTGCACATCAATCCCGGTGCCGCTGGCATGTCCGGATTCCATAAAGTGCGGACAATGGTGCGCTTTGTCATCGACAACGGAACGTTTAAGGACTTGGAAGTAATTGAACTGGCAGGGTAGATTTCTTACAATTCATTTTGTCACGTCAGATTTCTTTCCGACCTTTGCACGCAGTAAATGAATAACTCAGACGACAATGAAAGGAATTATTCTAGCCGGTGGAAGCGCCACTCGTCTTTATCCGCTTTCCAAAGCGATTTCCAAACAAATCATGCCCGTATACGACAAGCCGATGATTTATTATCCGCTGTCAACGCTTATGCTGGCAGGAATACGGGAGGTGCTGGTCATCTCTACTCCGCGTGATTTGCCGATGTTTCAGGACTTATTGGGCTCAGGTGAGGAGCTCGGAATGTCTTTCTCTTACAAAATACAGGAACAACCTAACGGACTGGCGCAAGCCTTCGTGCTGGGAGCTGATTTCCTGAATGGTGAGGCAGGTTGTCTGATTCTTGGGGACAATATGTTTTATGGACAGGGGTTTTCCGCCATGCTCCGGTGCGCTGCCAGTGTGGAAAAGGGAGCCTGCATTTTCGGCTATTACGTGAAAGACCCTCGGGCTTACGGCGTAGTAGAATTTAACGGGCAGGGAAAAGTCGTTTCTCTGGAAGAAAAGCCATTGGTGCCAAAGAGTAATTATGCCGTTCCCGGACTTTACTTCTACGACGCTACCGTAACGGAAAAAGCCGCTTCTCTCCAGCCTTCGGCTCGTGGAGAATATGAGATAACGGACTTGAACCGCCTGTATCTCGAAGAAGGCACGCTGAACGTGGAACTGTTCGGACGCGGATTCGCTTGGCTGGATACCGGCAATTGCGACAGTCTGCTCGAGGCTTCCAACTTCGTGGCCACCATTCAGAACCGGCAAGGCTTCTACGTCAGCTGTATCGAAGAAATAGCTTGGCGGCAAGGATGGATTTCGTCCGGACAATTGCTGCTGCTCGGACAGAAGCTCGAAAAGACCGAATACGGTAAATACCTGATAGAACTCTCAAAACAACCCTTGAAATAAACATAAATAATCATATATGAAAACTTATCTGGTGACCGGTGCCGCAGGATTTATTGGCGCCAATTATATTAAGTATATCTTGGCCAAGCACAGCGACGTAAAAGTGGTAGTTCTTGACGCCCTGACGTATGCAGGTAATCTGGGAACTATTGCCAAAGATATTGATAACGAACGTTGTTTTTTTATCAAAGGAGACATTTGCAGCCGCGATGTGGTAGACAGCCTCTTTGCCGAATACCGTTTCGACTATGTGGTGAATTTCGCTGCCGAAAGCCATGTAGACCGCAGCATCGAGAACCCGCAACTGTTTCTGATTACAAACATTCTTGGAACGCAGAACTTGTTGGATTGTGCCCGTCGTGCCTGGGTAATGGGTAAGGACGAACAAGGATATCCTACTTGGAGAAAAGGAGTTCGCTACCATCAGGTATCTACCGACGAAGTGTACGGTTCACTCGGAGCCGAGGGCTACTTTACGGAAGAAACTCCGCTTTGTCCGCACAGCCCGTACAGCGCTTCCAAGACAAGTGCGGACATGGTTGTCATGGCTTATCACGACACCTACAAAATGCCGGTAACGATTACCCGTTGTTCCAATAACTACGGTCCCTATCATTTCCCGGAAAAACTGATTCCGTTGATTATCAAGAATATACTCGAAGGCAAACATCTGCCTGTCTACGGTGATGGAAGCAATGTACGCGACTGGCTTTATGTAGAAGACCACTGCAAAGCTATCGACCTGGTAGTGCGTGAAGGCAAAGAAGGCGAAGTGTACAACGTAGGCGGCCACAACGAAGAAACCAATCTTGAGATTGTGAAACTGACCATTGCCACCATCCGTAAACTAATGACCGAGAAACCGGAATATCGTCAGATCCTCAAGAAGAAAGTGAAAGGCGAAGACGGAGAAATATCTATCGACTGGATCAACAACGACCTGATTACTTTTGTCAAAGACCGTCTGGGACACGACCAACGCTATGCGATTGATCCTACAAAGATCACCAACGCTTTGGGCTGGTACCCCGAAACAAAATTTGAAGATGGCATCGTGAAAACAATCGTGTGGTATCTGGAAAATCAAGACTGGGTAGAAGAAGTGACCAGCGGAGACTACCAAGGATATTACGAAAAGATGTACGGAAAATGATTTAAATGAAGAATTAAGAATGAAGAATTAAGAATTATTATGCAGTATAATAGCGCAGCCAATTCTTCATTCTTCATTCTTCATTTAGTTCATTCCTCATTCTTAATTTAAAAAGAATCCTATCGATAGCAAAATACCCATTAACAGCATATTACGTGAAGTTTCGCCTAATATGCTGTTTAGTTTTTTGCCACTGTGTATCCGGACCATTCGTTTCCATGTGAGGAAGTGAGGAATCAGATAGAGTAATGGAAGGAGGGCGGCGTATAAGTGTCCTTCGAAGAGAAACCAAAAGCACAGAAGGCTTGCTGTCATCCCCAGCATCAAATAAAGATAACTTCCGAACTTCTCGCCAAAACGGACGATGACCGTTCGCTTTCCGCTTCGCGCGTCCGCTTCCCGGTCACGGTAATTGTTGACTACCAGTAAGGTATCAATCAGCAGCCCACATATTAAAGAAGCGATTGTGGTGTCTGTCGTCCATGTCAAGGCTTGTACGTAGTACGTTCCGCCTACGGGGACGAATCCGAAAAAGACGATGACCAGAATATCTCCCCAACCGTTGTAGGACAATGGATAAGGCCCTGTGGTATAAAGGAAAGCGAATAGCACGCAGAGAAGTCCTACTATGATTAGCTCCCATCCGGCATAGAACAACAGCGAAGAGCCGATCAGACAGGCAAATAGTACGGTGATGATGATTCCGTTTCGCATGGCTTTCGGTGAAATCCAGCCTTGTGCACAAGCTCGTTCCGGTCCCAGCCGGTCTTCGCGGTCGGTTCCTTTGAGGTAGTCGAAGAGGTCGTTGATAAAATTGGCGGCTATTTGCATCAGGCTGGCGAACAGGCAACAGATCAGAGCAGGCAACCATTGAAAATGTCCATCCATATAGGCAAGTGCACTACCGATCATGACTGGCGTGATAGCTCCTGTCAGAGTTTTAGGACGTGCTGATAATATCCACGCATACAGTGAGTTACGTTTTGCTTCTTCCATGATTTAATATATAATAATAAGTTTTGGCGGACAAAGATACATGATTTTTCCTATCTTTGCGCCTCAAATAGTGGGGGAATGTGTTATTGGTATTCGTTCGCCATCAGTTTGTAATATCAGTTTATAATGTATGAGCCGGTCTGGCATTCGGAATGTAGCCAATAAACTAACGAAAGAAGAAGTGAAAAATAAAAGAAAATGAAGAAAACAAATATCCTGTTCATAGTATTCGTATTGTTCCTGTTCGTTTCTTGTAAATCGAAGAAGAATGTCGTATCGACTTTGCCTCGTCCTGTTCTCAATGTCGATTCTGTCCGTCCTGACAGCTCTGCCATTATTGACGGTCTGTTTACTCCGGATCATTCGCAGCTTGCTGATCTGAAAGTTTCGACGAAACAGCAGAAGAAAACAGTAAAGAAAGAAACCGTCTCCGAACAGGAAGAACGTAACTTAGTTCTTCGCGGAACGAAGATCACGTCCTCCACCGTGAGTGCTTCTTCCGCTTATAGCGGCATCGACCGTGTGGTAGAATATGATTTCACGCACCGTGATGTTCCCGAAGCCTTCGAAGGTTTCCGTATCGCTTTTATTTCCGACTTGCATTACAAAAGCCTGCTGAAAGAGAAAGGCTTAAATAACCTTGTCCGTCTTTTGAACGATCAGAAGCCGGATGTTTTGCTGATGGGAGGGGATTATCAGGAAGGCTGTGAATATGTGGAACCGTTGTTTGCCGCATTGGCCCGTGTGAAAACACCGATGGGGACTTTCGGAGTGATGGGAAATAACGATTATGAACGCTGTCATGATGAAATCATCCGTACGATGAAGCATTACGGAATGCGCCCGTTGGAGCACGAGGTCGATACGTTGCGCAAAGACGGCCAGCAGATTATTGTTGCCGGTGTATGCAACCCTTTCGATCTGAAACAAAATGGCGTGTCGCCTACGCTGGCGCTTTCACCCAACGATTTTGTCATCTTATTGGTTCATACTCCGGACTATGTGGAAGATGTTTCAGTAGCTAACACGGACATTGCTCTGGCAGGGCATACTCATGGCGGACAAGTCCGTGTATTCGGTTACGCCCCGATACAAAACTCTCATTACGGCACTCGCTTTCTGACCGGGCTGGCGTATAATTCAACAAAAATGCCATTGATTGTCACAAACGGAATCGGTACTTCTCAAATGCCTGTCCGTATCGGTGCTCCGGCAGAAATAATAATGATTACCCTTCATCGCCTGAAGGAGTAGATGAACTTTCGTTTATTCCTTTTTGCCGGATATATTCTGTGATGTACTCCCAAACTTTCGGATGTAAAAAATATCTTATATCTTTCTTCTCGTCGAGTGCCTGACGAATAAAGGTAGAACTTATCTCAAAGGTAGGCGAATGAACTAAGCGGACTGTCTCAGGCAGTCCGTTTTCATTTACCGGAAATCCGGGGCGGGGATAGACAAGAATCCGGTTTTCTTTGACAATGCGTTCTGATTGATACCAGCGGTCGAAACGTGTCCAATTATCCGAGCCGATAATTAAATAAAATTCTCGTTCCGGATAGGCTTCGTGTAGCTTTTCCAACGTATGTACGCTGTATGAAGGGCGTGGCAGATGAAACTCAAAGTCCGAGGCATGGAAATGGGGGTATCCTTCTGTTGCAAGCTCCACCAACCGGAGACGCAGCTCATCCGGCCATAGCTCCGTTCCTGCTTTCAGTGGATTTTGCGGGCTGGTCATAAACCAGATTTCATCCAGACCTTCATACTCACAGAGGTAGTTGGCCAGAGCCAGATGTCCGATATGAATCGGATTGAACGATCCGCTGAATATTCCGGTTTTTAGTTTGCTGCTTTCTGCCATTCTTGCCTTTCCTTCTTTCTGATGCTCGTTTTATCTCCTTTTTACTCTTCCTTCTTTGCTTCAGGTTATTCAGCCTTGACTTCTTACTTCAATCTTTTGGCTTCCTTTTCCATCTTTAGCTTCTTTCTCCATTTTGGGAAAACGATTGCTTGTCTGACAGCAATTAAGAAAAAGATGCCAGCGGCTATCCAAAAATGCAGATAAAGCGAAAGAATACCGAATACTATATCGACAATGCCGATAATACCGCACAGATACATAAACTTTTCAGTCGCACCTTCTTGCTTTTCTATGCTTTCTATTCGCTTTTTCAGAGGCTCTTTCATTCCTTCTCCAGAAATTCCCGGATCACTTTCAGCGTTTCAGCCTTTGCTGTCTCCAGATCATCATTGACAATCACCCGGTCAAACTGGGGAGCAAAAGTCATTTCATATTCCGCTTTTGCGATACGGCATTCGATTACTTCGGGATCATCCGTGCCCCGGCCTGTTAGCCGGCAGCGAAGTTCTTCTATGGAAGGCGGTTGTACAAAAATAGACAAGGCACGTTCACCGTAATACTTTTTGATGTTACATCCGCCCACTACATCCAAGTCGAATACCACATTCTGGCCTTTCTCCAGTTGCTTTTCCACTTGCTCTTTCAGTGTTCCGTAATAACGGTCCTTGTACACTTCTTCGTATTCCAGAAACTCGTTGTTCTCAATACGGCAACGAAACTCTTCGGGAGTGAGGAAGAAATATTCAACTCCGTGTTTTTCCGTTCCGCGTGGAGGACGGCTGGTTGCAGAAATAGAGAATACGAGATTTAAATCCTGCGTCAACAGATAGTTGATAATGGTAGATTTGCCCGAACCAGAAGGGGCAGAAAAAATAATTAACTTACCAGTCATGTTGAATGAAGAATGAAGATTTTTTTTACATCACGTTCAGCACTTGTTCCTTGATCTGTTCCAGCTCATCTTTCATCTGCACGACGATTTTTTGCATTTCGGCGTGGTTGGACTTGCTGCCAAGCGTATTGATTTCACGTCCCATTTCCTGAGCGATGAATCCGAGCTTTTTGCCCTGTCCGTTACCGCTTTCCAATGTGCTGATAAAGTATTTCAGGTGATTGGTAAGACGTTGTTTTTCCTCGTTGACATCCAGCTTTTCGATGTAGTAGATCAGTTCCTGTTCCAGCCTGTTTTTATCGTAATCCATGTTCAAAGTCTTTTCGAGCGCATCCGTGATACGTTCTTTGACTTTCTCCACCCGTTCTTTTTCGTAAGGAGTTATCTTTTCGAGCAGTTGGGAGATGTTGGCGATTTTCTCACGGAATTTCTTTTCCAGTGCAGCGCCTTCCTGTTTGCGGAAGTCCACCAGATGTCCGATTGCTTCGAGAACGGTGGCGCGTACCATTTGCCATTCTTCTTCCGAAAGCTCCTGAATTTCAGTTTTAGACATGACATCCGGCATGCGGAGCAGCGTCTGAAACCAGTCGGTCGGTACGGGGATACCGAGGTTTTCCGAGATAGCCTGAATTTGCTTGTAATAGCCTTCCACCAACACCTGGTTGATCGGAGTTGCGCTCTCCGCACTCTCTTTTTTTTCGATCCAGAGGCTGAAATCCACCTTTCCGCGCTCCAGTACTTTGGAGATCTCGTTGCGGATTTCTATCTCTTTTTCACGATAAGCCGGAGCGATGCGAGTGGAAAGATCCATTGCTTTGCTGTTGAGCGACTTGATTTCTACGTTTATCTTTTTATCTGGAAGTTCGGCCGTAGCTTTGCCGTATCCTGTCATCGACTGTATCATAAACTTAAAGTTTTGTGCAAAAGTACATGAATATTTTAAGAATTGGAAATAATCATGTAAATTTGTATGTATATCTGATTATCAGAGACTTATGCGTACTGTTCTTAAAGTTGGTTCATATCTGTCCTAATAAACTAGTCGCAAATATAGCTATTTTCAATGATACATTTAAATAATAGTTGTAATAAAAGACTTTGATTGCAAAAAAATAATGCAAGAAGTATTAGGTTGATGAAATGTAAGCTCTGATCTATTTGAGGCCAAATAGAAATAGAGAGCGTAAGTAATCCAAATAATGAATTGGACTAGATTGTTGCGCTGGAAATAGTGTTAGCTAATATTGGCAGTGAAGCAGTCTCTATTCATAAATATAATAAAAAGGAGAAGAATATTGGGAAATGCCTACTTTTAATGATTCGGTTAAGCAGATTGGAAAGAGTGATGCAACTTCAAAGACAACAGTTTCACTGGTGAATGTGAGGGCAAAATTCTATAATGAAATTGATATCTCCAATGAAGTTTATACGTAGCTTATTAGGAGTAAATATAAAGATGACGTTAATGATAAAGAATAGTTTACTAAATAAGTGCTTTTTTTCAGTACGTAGATAATATGGTGTAATTATATTTTTTTCTTATATTTGGGGCGGTTCTCGGAAAATAGGGTACCATTTTTATTAATTTAAAAAATAATTATATGGAAAACGCAATTGGATGTATCGTAGGAAATGCATATACCTCCATGTTATCCTCCACAGGTAGACATCTTTCTTCTGCCATATGGGGGAAAGTTAGTTGTTTTGTTGCTGGTGCAGTTGCGGGAGCGGGTGTCACTTATTGTGTTATCAAAGGTAAGGAGATAAGAGAAAAATTGCTTACCCTTATGGTAGTTGATCCTAAGATTTCCAAGACATTCATTTTGGATAATCTTTCTCATAAAAGTTGGAAGCATGCAGGGAATATATATAAAATAAACAATTGTACTACAGTTCATATCAGGCTATCTGTTCCTGAGGATAACGGACGCTTTTCAAAAGGTAACAATATTGAGCCGTTGCATAAGTCTTCGGCAGAGCAGACCGTTGGTGCTTCTGATTTATTTGCCGGAGAAGTGCCTAAAGAGCATGACTTGTTTTCTTGCACCCAGCATCTTGAAACAATGTCTCCCCTTCCTAAAGAAAATGCGGCTGATGGACAGCGAACCAGTGAAGTTGTTATTTCTTATCCTGTCTTTTCTAATTCCACTTTTTGCCTTCCTCTGAGCAATGAGATTATTGGTAAATTGTTTAATGGAATGCGGGGTAAGTATTTTCATGAAAAGACATCTCTAGAATTGTTGACTTATGTGTTGACTGGCAGGGGTGAGAAGTCTGAGGGTACCATATCCATTGAATGGATTGCCTCTCCCAGGAGTTTCTCACTGTTCATTGGCATTGTATGTGCTCCATATCACAACAAATGGAAAATGGGCAAATCTCTCTTTACCGGGCGTATAAATAAGAATCCCTCATGTGATTTCTCTAGAATGACCGAACAGGGTTTAGTGGATGATAACAGGGTTTCTCCTGCACTAAAAAAGAATAACTATTTTGTAAGAGAGAAAGATAAGGACTTGAAATTCCTTCTTGTGTTTCTTTATGAACTCTTCTGAAACCATCATTCTGTATTGCTTTATCCACTCCTCTTGTCCCTTCCCGGACAAGGGGAGTTTTTGTTTCCTTGTAAATTATTCCAGCTATTTTCTTGCTATATTTCAGCTATTCTGTATAGCTCTGTTTTAGCTTTTATATATCTGAATATTAGCTTGCTACATCAAAGATAATGTCTATATTTGCCCCGTTTTCAAGCTTGATTACATTATTAAATATAATAAATATGAGAATGGAAAAAAGTATTTTAGATATCCTTGGTATGTCTTTATTCCAGACTACACTCTCTGATTTTTTGGAAGGTCTTAAATTCAGGATGCAGAAGAGTGGTAGCGGAGAAGTCAGGCCGGTAGCGACTTCTTTAAGTAATAAAGGATTGGTATACGGCACGTTCGGACTTGTCTTCGTTCTGGGGTGTTCGTTTTCGACAGCTCAACGCATAAAGAGTAGCGGTGTCATTGATGCAGCTATTTCCCAAAACGGTAAGGTCGTTGTAATTGATGTTGAGCGGGCTTTGGACATATTGAGAGTGTCAAATAAAAAATGGGGGCGCAAGTAGTCTCAGGTAATTAACCGGAATAGACAGTTTCGCTGGAAAATACGCCGGCTGTTTTCAACAGTGGAGCTGTCTGTTCATAAATCAAGAAAGAATCTATGAAAAGTCAATTGACCTTCAATGAAGTTCATACGTAGTTTAATAGGTACAAATCTATGGATGTATAAGATAACCTACTATCAGGTGTATCTTTGTATAATAGCTTGATTTCAAAAGGATTCCCCCTTTGTCTTATTGTTTATATTTGCTCTCGAAAATTTAGAAAGCAACCACTAAAATCTTAGAAGATGGACAGAAATTGGAATCTGTAAATGGCGCAGCACTTCAAAATGATAAGAACGCCTTAGTAGAGTTTCCAAAAGCTGATAAGGAGGCTGAACAAAAAGAATCTTATAATTAACCCAGAGTGATTGCTGGTAGTACATGAGCACTCCATAAAATTAAATTATATGTTGAATAATATAGACATCAAGAAACTCTATGATACTGGAGGCAAATGCAAAGGTTTACCCTCGTTCCCTAGTATCCTAAAATTGGGTAGTAGATACTTAATTCTAAGTGTTGCTGGCTTTGGCCTTTGTTGCCTTCATCATAGGTACAAGAAGCAAATTGAACTAGATGAGGAGGTTTACGCGAACAATGCGGCACTTCAAATCAAGTTGAAACTTAATAATGTTCATATAAATAGTCTAATAAATAAAAGTAAATTACAAAAATGAGATTAATACCTGATTCAAACAACATTGCTCGAATCATCGAGATACCGGGAGTTAAGAAGACAACCGAATACCTTTTTATAGGGACAGGTTTCGCATTGGTTGCTTTAGGTTCTGTTTGTTATCTTATAACGGCGATTAAATCCCACGGTAGGATAAAGGAGCAGAATGATGTATTCGCAAACAAGCAGAGGGAGATTGAAATTGCTTCTTTATGTAAAATGCAGGAGAACGAACAATTTCACATTCATCGTATGCAGGAAGAGCGTAAGCGGATGTCAACAGGTACAAACTGGCAGAATATAAAGAGCGATAACTGTATAAAACGGAATAGGGGAAGCCTAGAGGTAGTAACAGATTTAAGATATTCTTGGAGAATCTTTCAACTAACGACCGGAGGTTTCCACTTACCGAAGAAGGTCCGGGTTGTGAGCCGAATTAATAAGATTAGAACTACTTTTAAAAGGAATCAGTTATGAACTATACAACAACAATCGCATCAGTACTTGGCATAACAGCCGCAGGTTTTATTAGTGTATGGGTCTGTGACCGATTTGTCAAGAGACGTAAGCAGACAAAAAAGATGTCTATCGTATTTGATGATGTGGTGAATGATATGGAAACAGCTATACTGTTACAAACGGCTATTTCTCAAAAACGTACGAGAACTAGGATTACGTCCGGTATGATCAGAAAATGGAATATGATGGCTAAAAAGGGAACGTCCCATAAACAGATTGCCGCCGAGTATGGTGTATCACTGAGAGGTATGGAACAGCATCTGAGTAAGAAGGTCATGAATAAAACTGTCAAAGAAGAGAAAGAATCTATTCTACAGTTACTTATGACTCATTTTGAAGTGAGATGTATCAAACGACCTATTAATAAACTTAATATTTTACGACAATGAAAAAAAACGATTTTCATGGTAAGGCTATTTATGAACCAAGCGGAAAGACTGCTGAATACAGTAATTGGGCCTGCAACTTATATAATGGCTGTCCTCATAGTTGTACCTACTGTTTTAATGACCATAACATTATGGCGGGTACGCTTGGAGGCAACATTGTGTCTTTGAAAAAATCACTCGTTGATACCGAGACCGCTTTTAAAATTTTCGTATCTGAACTGACCAGGCATAGGGAAACCATCATTAAGGATGGCGGCCTTCATTTCAACTTTGTGTCCGATCCCTGCCTGCCTGAAACCATTGAACTCAATTTCAGATGTATGGATGAGGCACAGTCCCAGGGTGTCTTCTGTAAAGTTCTTACCAAGCGTGCGGACTGGCTCCATCATCCTGCTGTCCAGAATGCCTTATCCCATAAAGGACTAATCTCTGTAGGTTTTACGTTAACAGGCCGTGATGATCTTGAACCCGGTGCAAGTAGCAATATGGAGCGCGTTCATGCCATGGCTGGATTGCACAATGCCGGTATAAGCACATGGGCAAGTATTGAGCCTGTTATTCATCCTGCCCTCTCGTTTGCCATGATTGTGGAAACGCTTGGTTTCTGTGACCATTACAAGATCGGCATTCTTAGTGGTAAGAAAGACTATACCCCCCAGCAGATACGTGACTTTGTGGCACAAGTCCAGTCCTTGGGTCATACTTCTGTGTATTGGAAGGAGAGTCTGCGTGAATTCATTAGTAAATAGCAGTTATAAATCAGATGACCGGGGGATAAGTCCCCGGTTATCAAAAAATAAAAATATGGGAAATAGTAATCGTTTTGGTTGGATTAAAGTCAGATCCGGTGATACATCTTATGTAGGGTCTGTAAAGCATTCTCATAGCGTATTGTATATGCATGAGCAGATTCCGCAGGGTGTATTTGTGTTTGATGCGGGGCAGGGTGACGTTATCATGGGGTGTTATGGAAAGACCAGTATGCAATATCCCGACAATCTAAAAAAACGGCACAGCTTCTCGTAATGAGAATAATGCCTTAGTAGAGTCTCCAAAAGCTGATAAGGAGGCTTAATAAAAAGAATATTAATCATTCGGAGTGATGGTAACACTTCATTATATTTTAAACATATGTCAAATGAAATTATATATCTGAAGGGACCTTTTGGTACCGGAATTAGATACAAAGGTAGAACCCCTTTTCTTGGTATGCTAAAATTGGGTAGCGCATGCTTAATTTTGGGTGTTGCTGGCATTAGTCTTTACAAGTATAAAAAGAAAATTGATACAGATGAGGAGATTCGTAAGAACAAGTCAGCAACCCAAGACAAGATTGATCTTGATAATGCCCATACGAAAAACGATATACAAAAGGAAAATGCTAAGGGTGAGATTAAGAAAGATCTGCTTCTTAGACAGAATAGTGCGTACTCCTCCAATTGTCAGAGAGAAAGTTGTGTATCCCAGCTATCGCTGCATTCGTGGATTGAAAAGTTTCATTCGGAGTACGTTATGCCTGATTATTCTACAATTCCTATTCTGGCGGATGTTTTGGCTGCCTCTCCCGATGGCTATCAGGACGCGATGATGCTTCATTTGCTTTCGGCATTCGGTGGCATATGCTTTTCAAAGGTACGTGCGGAGTTTTTAGACAAGAAGTTTCACTCTCCCAGTCTGCTTACGATTATAGAGGGTGCCAGCGGCTCGGGTAAGGGTAATTTCAATACTGTCTATAAAGTATTGTTTCATCGCATCCTCGAATCGGACCGCAATAAACTAAAACTTGAGGGGTGTCAACAAATCATCCAGACAGCAGGCATCAATGTTTCCGCATCTAAATTTATGGATATCCTTGCTTTTAATCAAGGTGTTCACATATATGCGATGGAAACAGAATTAGTCAAAGTGTACGAGGCATTTTCTAGAAAGGGTGGACTTGAATTTTCATATCTTCGCAATGCGTTTGATAATGATGAGGTATATCAGAACAATAACGGTAGAAGTTCTACCAGGGGATCCTTTCCTGTATATTTTAATTGTACGTTTACAGGTACCCCCAACGCTGTCGATTCACTCATAAACGAGAAAGAGGTGGAAGGTGGAACTGCCCGTCGTTTTTGTTTCTCCGTGATTCCTGAATTGTCAGCCGACTCTCCCACTTTAGACTTGCCTAAAGGTGCTGCATTGGAGAATATCAGAGATCAGATTGATGAATGGCGGCGTACGTACAGTTTCTACCACGATCCGGTTAATGGTGATATTCCTTGTGGCGAGTATGCGGTCAATCTCGATTATGTAAATAGAGCCTTGAAGAAATGGACCGATCAGCAGTATGAGCAATATCTGGAGGACCACATAGCAGAACGTAACGGCATGAGGAATGGAATTGCCTGTATTGCTTTCCATTGTGCAATTGTCCTTCACATGCTGGCCGGTAATCCTGATGCTGACCAGAGAAGAAAACGCAAAGCAGTAGAGAATTTGTCTGTCTATATTGCCAATTACTGTATGGAGAGATATATTACAAAGTTTTCTAAATCAGATAGTAACGTACTACAGGCAATAACCGATTTTGCTGTCAATCGCCAGTCTCCTGTACCGGCAAGACGAGAACCGACAAAGGAAGAGATTGAATGGTGGCATAGTCGCAGAGGTACAAAAGATGAAAAAGGAAAAGTAATTGGATTAGGAACCATAGCTAAAAAACTTGGAATTTCAAAAGATAAGCTTAGTTACCTCTTTAGGAAATATGAAAATAATCAATTATGACAAACGGGTGGATGTCCCTATTTGTACCTCCGTATTTTTATGGGGTGTAATAGTGTATGAATGTAGGGTGTAAAGTACATGAACAAGGGGTGTATATTTTATGAACGGCGGTGTCTTCAGTGTGAATTCCCATTTTAGTTACACCCCTTGTTTTTTAGCGAGTTATGTCAAGTGTGGCTGTATTATCAGAAGGGGTGTAAACGTGTGACACCCCCTATATACAACATAAACGTGTAAATAACAGTTTAAATAAATTTGGCAGTGGTAAATGGAATATACATTAAAATCTATATGTAACTATAATTACTCACATATATTTCACATATGAATGGATGACAGATCAAGGTGTAGGTTATCGAAAGAAGCTATATATTATTTTTTCGATTTCATAAGTACCTGATCTTATTTGCCCGGCATCGTCTGCTTGAAAACACCTAAGATAACTATCGAAACTAATTTCTCCTGATACTCACTGAGATCTCATCTTCATCTACTCCCTTTTGTTTTATGAGCAACTGGACTCTGCAATATTTCTCTGCATTCAAACTACCCTTTAACCAGTCAACAGGATGCAACATTTTTTTTACTCTAAAACATATCCTATTTAAGTAATATTGCTGATTTTATGAAAAAAAATGCACTAAAATATTGTATTCGTTAGTTGTAGGCAAACGCCGTGTGAGTGATTATTATAATAATAGTTGTAGTATATTTACTATATATCCTGCCTTCGGTTAACCTGTAAGTTATCATTCCTAAAGATTGAATCATTGTAATTCATGGGCAATATTCTCCTAGGTACCTTCCTGATGCGGGATATACTTGCAATCGGGAAGCGTCTATGGTAGATAAGTCTGTCCATTACTTCCCTTTAGCAAAACTGAATCCTTTATCATTATATACGAAATTATCTGTGTAATATATGATATTAGATGTTAGCGCATGGAAATAATTATTCTCATTTTTATGATAGCAGGCTATTATATACCTGTGAGAGTCATTTCTTTCTTCGGAATAATTACTTTCCGATGAATAACTGTTGATACGCGATTACTATCCCTGCTGACTGTCTCACCTTAAGCTTTGATAATCTTATACCTGTCAAGAAGAAAAAAAGAGGGCAGTATCGCCCTGTTATGAACTGAACGCACTGCTTCTATCCTTAGATTTCCCGGATTTCTATAAAATACCCCCTCTTGCCTTTCTTATTCGTCCTCTGCCTCTCTGTGACGGGGAGATATTGTGCCAGCTCTTTAGCCTTGGCTGTTTTCCCGGTCAGTCCGATGCTGTCATATATCTTCTGGAGCATTCCCTTTACCTCCTGCCTGGAGTATGAAACGCCCGCCTTGAATGTCCGCCTGCAGGCATCCTTTATTGTCTCTTGCGCGCATACCGTATTGTAAGCCCTTTCCACATCGGTTTCCTGAGAACCAAGCTTTGATAACTCCTCATAGCCCAAGGTATCATACCAGTGATGAAATTCCATCTTAATGAATGGGTTTTGCAGGACCAGGCTGTCATACTGGGGGTGTTGTTTTCTAAAACGGGCATACCCGGCCAGTCTGTCTTTTGGGGGCGCATTGTAGTACCAGCTCTCAAACTGTTTCAGTTCCTCCGGTTTCTGGCACATCCTGACCGCATCCTGAATACTTGTTAAGAGCCGGCAGGAATTATTGTAATAGTAGTTTCTCTGGTGCCACCTGTTCCACCGGGCTACCATAACCAGATAATTGAAACCGATTGTGGTGTACCCGTTCTCCCGGATAAGATCAATATAATCATCCACAAACCTTCTGTCCGTTGCTTTGTCCCGGTAAAGCTCGACAAACATCTCCCTGGCATTGTCCGGCGCATTATTATATGTATCAAGGATCATTTGTGATTTTCTCTCCATCTCGCTCTGTTTCCGTTCAAACTCCTCCTTGGTTACCCTCTCCGGCATCGTCTTGTAATATATGGTTGCATCGTGACGGAACGGGTTCATGTCAAGCCTCTGCCTTCCCAGGATCTGGGGTATGTCCAGCATGATATCGAGTGTCTGCCATTCCTTGCCCGCATTGATAAAGATATAGGTGCTGGCATTGGTCGAGTAGAAGTCCACACCTTCGAATGAGGCTTTTGTACAGAATGTAAAAGTCTTGTTTACCGGATTATTCCTGTCGGCACATAACCCGCCTGCCACGAAACCTTTCGGCAGTTCTGAAGCCTTGCTCTCCGAACACAGTATGGTCACTTCATCCGGTTTCAGGTTGTTCTGCCCGATGATGTTCCTGATGGACCTTACTTCATTGAGGAATATACAGGCTTCACGGGAATATACGACATTTCCCTGCAGGACCTTCCTTTCAAAATATCCGTTCTCCCTGTATCGTTGTATTAAGCGGGTGCATAGTTTCTCCGCACTTTCACCGCTCTTCATCCTTACCTCTTTTAGTGTAGGCTCCTCAATGACCTCCGGATCCCATTCCATCTTATAATAGGGAATACCTGCGAATTGTGGTATATTATCCAGGAATATGTCGGGAATGGGTGTTGCGGAGAGATAACAGATTTGCCGTGCTTCCCTGTCAAGGTATACTAGAAAATTCATGTCCGTACTTCCTTTGAACGTCGCATCTCCCATAAGGCACTGAAACTCATCGACCACAAACAGGAATGTATCTGTCATTCCCCTCGACTTGAGTACGGAAAGTACCTTGTCCGACGAATCCAGTGTGACCAGTATTTTGGGTGGCCTTGATAACTGCCCGAAAGTCAAATTTCCCTGGTGACAGTCCAGGTATATGCCTAAATCCTGCATTTTCTCTCTTATTGCTTCCGCCCTGTTGTTGCACAGGGGGATATGGAAGAGAAAGGTGTCGGGATGCTGTTTATGCTTTTCCTTGAGCACCTGAATCCGTGGCGAAATAATCACTACCGGCAGACTGGAATTGATGAACATTGATGTCCCTCCGCAACCTGTTATCGTCTTATTGAGAATAAATTTTCTGTCTATGGGTAGAATCCCCTTCAGGAGCCTGTCGTAGTCACTCATATACCTGCATTTCTCAGGCATATCAATTTGTATCATATTCATATTTATACTTTGTTTATAAAAGGTTTGCAATATTTTCCTACCCTCCATTTAATCGCTGAAGGGTAAACGGAATGTAGTATTTTTTTTACTCTAAAACATATCCTATTTAAGTAATATTGCTGATTTTATGAAAAAAAATGCACTAAAATATTGTATTCGTTAGTTGTAGGCAAACGCCGTGTGAGTGGTTATAATATAGTTATCATATCATTTATAATAGTTATCATATATCCTGCCTTCGGTTAACCTGTAAATTATCCTTCTGCAGCATTTCCTTCGAATCCCCTTCAGTCCTTAATATACATAGAACTCCAATGTCCCGAAGTTATTCTTCTCAGTCCTGTATGCGTTTCTCACATGCCCCAGTATTTCCTCTTCACTCATCGTAGGACTTTTCCATCCTTCAATGAAATACCCGATAGCCAGGCTTTCATCCACTCCCCATTTGCACATCAGACAGGCCAGCTTAAAGATACTCTCCGCCCTGTTCCCCTCTTTCCAGTATTCCGGGTTATTCTTCTTCCAGAGAGAGTTTATAATATTGATAATGCTTTTGTCTGACACCTTTCTTTCTGCATGGGGTTGTATCACTTTGCCCTGCGCCCTTACGGTGGGGATATAATGAAACGGTACCGGATTAGGGTTCATCCATATGTCAGGATCATAGCTGAGATAGTTTCTCCTTGCCATATCCTTGCAAGCACTATCCTTACCGGCCACGTTGAATTTGTCCAATAGTTGTGTGTATAAGTCCCTGTGCCTGTCCGGGTCGGTATTATCATGCAGTATCAGTGCTTTCACTCCCCTTCCGCTTGGAGTTACAAATACACATAAGACACATGGAGTTCCTATCAGCCAGTTTCGCAGATCTGTCATTTCAGCTTGTGTCCCTATATGGTCAAAGTCCATTGCCGTCACATTGGAATACGATATCAGATGCGTACTGTCAGTTTCTGAAAATGTACCGTTATAGGCCACGGCAGGCAGTAGTCTGGCCTTCCAGTACTGCATTTCATTCTCCGGTTGTTTCCTTATATGTTCTATGGCCTGTGCCAGGGTATATTTACCGTACTGACTGTCCCATAGCACTATGTTACCATCACGGATCATGCCTGTAACCTGTGAGAGTGTCGGATAGCTCAGATTGTACCTTGTATGGTTGATTCTATGGGCTAATGTAATAAAACTATCCATGATTGTCCGGTATTATTTCTTTTTTATCCATCTGAGGTTCCGAGCGGAGTTATTGGACATGTCCCCGTCAATATGTTCCACTTCCGTATAAAGCTCCGTGTTCATGTTCGGCAGAAACGTTCTTGCAACCAGGAGGTCCGGATAAACCTTCTTATTATTTATGATGATATATTGTCTTCCATCCGCCTCTTTCATAACCGATACGTCACTCAGGTCTTCTGGTATTACCGGCATGGTCAGGAGTACCTGAAAATACAGATCTGATTTGCGTGCGGCAATGTCCTTTCTTATATCTGACCATAGTTTGTATTTTTCCCTGTTCTTTACTTTACGTGAATACAGGCCTTCATAAAAATCACAGAGGATCTCCACGTTTTCATATATTTCCAATGCATACGCTTTCTCAAACCATTTGATGGCTATCTTATAATCTACAGGAGCTCCATACATGCCTCCAAGATGTATCTTTCCTATTGTGAAAGCAGCCGGCCCCTCACCAGAGACAGCGTGCCGTAGTAACTCCATTCCTTTTTCACTATCTTGAGGGCAACCTTTTTCTTCCAGATATATACACACCAGATTAATCTTTGCTACAGGTATCTTGTCTGCAATGCTTTCCAGCAGATTAATAGTCTTGTCAACATCCGGGGTTACTACCAGACCTTCCAAGTAGTACATGGCGACATTGTTGATTCTATCCGCCAGTCCCTGCATTGCAGCTTTGTTATACCAGGAGAAAGTATCGTCAAAGTTTCCTTTGTTTTCATAATCCTGTGCTAGCAGGTAACATGGTTTCCGCATCACCTGCCGCTACTTTTTTAATAATTCTTTTTTTTTCGTTCTTCATTTTTATTCAGTTTTAGTATGCCTTCCTTATTTAGCGCACATTTATAAGGATTTCAGTTTTTTCCCAGGACGGTATTTTTTTAATAAACATGTCAAGGTTATCTGTGGGGGGAATGGTTGTATATGTATGTAGTGGAGAAAAGAGAGCATAACTGTATTGAACCCGATGAGGAACTATTGCTAATTCGTATTCTCAGGTCGGATAACTTTTGAGGCACTTTGAAAGTTTTGACGGCTTCCTTCGTCACCTCCCGGCTCTGCATATCCAATCATATGAAAAATGTTTTGAACTGTACATGTTCATTCCTTATATGAGATCTGAAGCTCTTTATAAACAGATTTAGTGTCATAAATTTATAAAAATGCTGTTGTCATAACCCCTCATCCTGATAAATGATGAAAGATAATAATAAATCATGTTTGAAGTAATTATTATGTTAAAGCAATCAGAAATGTGGTTTCCAGATTTGGAAACTATGTTTTCCGGCAATCTCTTGATTTATGTTGTTTCAGCTAAAGAGAACTATGATCGGATTATTCCCGGAGTCATTCTGTTTTCAACCGGACTCTGCATTGAATGGTTGTTAAGAACTGATCTGTACAGCCCATCTATGGCTTATTTACAAAAAGTATGGAAATCCGGACAGGCTATTGAAACAGATACCGGTCGGTAGACGCTATACAGGAGGGAATGCGCAATATGTAATATTTGTAGAAACAACTGAAAACCAATCCGGAAGATATCTTTTAAATTGCCCGAATACTAGTATGAATAATTATATAAAATCAAAAGAAAATGATGAATAAAAACAATAAAAAGCAACCGTTTGAAAAAGAGATCGACGGCAGAAGAATGAGATATTGTAGAATATATAATATCTGGGTAAACCGTGAAGGTACATATGTCTACAGAGAGTATAATGTCCCGGCCTGGAACCATGCCTTGCAAATCCATACCCGCCCGGACGGAAGTAAATACCTGGACACGAAAAGCCATGGGGAAATACCTCTTGATGAAGCTGTGGCCATCTGTTTCAGGCCTATGCCCCAGGATGGCAGGAAATATGTACCGGTTCATAAGGATAATAATCCGGGCAATTGTCATGCCTTGAATCTTGCATGGGAACAGGTCCCGAAGTATTCTCCGACCGATAAGGAAAGAAAGCTGGACAACGGACTGGTGGTGCGGTCGGATGGTACCATACTTGATAAAAGGAAAAAACTGTTTGTAGTCACGGTAATCGGTGACAGCGATACAGACCGACTGGTTTCTGTGGATCCTTACGTATGCTATTACCGGAGGAACTGTTATGGTTCTATTGACGAGAGACGTGCGCGTGTTGATGCTCTTATGGCGGAAGCCGAATTTGTAGCCGGTGATAACTCTCTGATGAGCAGGCCGCGGGTACTGCATAAGGATCAGGATTACCTGAATTACAACTCCTCCAATCTTGAATGGGCGGAAGAGGACAGTCCGGAGTATCAGGCTTATATGCGGCGGAAAAAGGAAGCTCTGGGCCGGTTGACCATTCAGGAGAATCCGAATCATCCCAATCCCTTAATGAAACCTCTATATTAATGCCAGTTATAAAAAACATGTCTTATGGATGAGAAGACAACTATTTTCCGGAGAGCCGTGAAAAATATGATTCTGTTGGTGTCGGGAATTATAAACTGGCTATTAGCTGATATGACAAGATTAGTCGGTCGTAGGACTGGAACTGTGTATCAAGTATTAAATAAATTATTAACGACGAACTTTTAAAAAATAACCAGTATGGCACTGAATAAAAGTACAGGGAATATGTATGCTTTCGTTTCACATACATATAACCCGTTGAAAGGTGAATGTGAACACTCCTGTGCGTATTGTTTTATGAGACGTAAACTTCTCCTGCCTCCCTTGCGTCTGGAGCTGAAGGAACTGAAAGTGAATCTGGGTGAAGGCAACTTTATCTTTGTAGGCAGCAGTACGGATGAATGGGCAGCTAATGTCCCGTCAGAATGTGTTCACCCCAGCAGGAGAATATTGGTCGTAACTCACGATACGACATTGCTCTCCCCGAGCCGATAGCAAATGAGCTAAGGATGTTGAAAGCAAAATTGGAGAAATCTACCAAATTGAGGTTAAGGCGAATGCTTTGTGTTGGATGAGATAGATATGTGACGGATTTTTTATACTGAAAAAAGAAATCTTAGGAAAGTTCAGTGAATCGGAAATCTGTTGTATGGAAAGCTTTGGGAGTATAAAAAACAAGAATTAGTTATTAAAATAAGGTAAAGCAACAAGTTATTTCGATTATTGTATGTTCTGTAGTGAAGAAATAATGAAATGTGAATTATGGAGAGTGATTATTGTTAAATTCAGATAAAACGTTTTATTCAGATCATTCAATATCTATAAGTTTACGTTTGATTATAATTTATTTAGAGAAATAATTTTGTATGGCAACAGTAAAAGTAAAATTCCGTGCATCTTCCGTTGCTACGAAAGAAGGTACACTTTTTTATCAAGTGATTCATAAACGTATAGTAAGACAAATACATACCGGATACAAGTTGTTTCCTGCAGAATGGGATGCGATACATTCGGAGGTTATTCTACCTTCAGCAACCAGTGAAAGTCGAAGAGATTACTTGCTTTCTTTGAAGAATTCTCTGATGGAGGATAGTATAAGACTGAAGAATATTATTACTCGTTTTGAACGTTCAGGCATTGCTTATACTTCGGATAGTCTGGTGGAGCTTTATTGTGCATCCACAGAGAATAATGGTTTTGTATCCTTTACTCTAAATCTTATCAAAGAGTTAAATCAAGTCGGGAAACACCGTACTGCTGAAACTTATATGACTACATTAAACAGCTTCATACGTTTCCGTAAAGGGAAAGATGTCCTGTTGGAAGAAGTTGATTCCAGTTTGATGATGAAATATGAGAGCTTTTTAAAATCTACTGGTATTTGTCCGAATACCACCTCTTATTATATGCGGAATCTTCGGGCTATTTATAATCGTGCTGTGGAGAAGGACTTGACGGTTCAGCGAAGTCCTTTTAAATATGTATATACAGGGATAGACAAGACGGTTAAACGTGCTATTCCGTTAGAGGAGATTCGCCGTTTGAGGGAGCTTGATTTAACAAAGAGTCCTTCTCTGGCTTATGCAAGGGATATATTTATGTTTTCTTTTTACACGCGTGGTATGTCATTCATTGATATGGCTTTTTTGAGAAAGAAAGACTTGCAGAATGGTATTTTGTCTTATCGCCGACAGAAGACAGGGCAACAGTTGTTCATCAAATGGGAGAAGCCAATGCAAGAAATAATTAACAAGTATGATACTCAGGGGAGCCCTTACCTACTACCTATTATACGAGATATGGAAGTGGACGGAAGGAAACAGTATAAAAAAACTGCCCATTTGGTGAATCTAAAACTGAAGAGACTTGGGATGCAGTTAGGATTATCCATACCTTTAACTACATATGTTGCCCGCCACGCCTGGGCTAGTATTGCCAAAAGTAAAAATATCTCCTTGTCTGTTATCAGTGAAGCTATGGGACATGACTCGGAGAACACTACTCGCATTTATCTAGCCTCATTGGATGCTTCTTTGGTAGACAAGGCGAACAGTCTTATTCTTAAGTCATTGTAGAAATGAGATAATCTACCATATAGCCATGAAACTGTAAATCGGAAATATGTATCAAGGGGTATGTATGATTTACTGTTATTTTTTTTATATATTAAAACTTTCCTAAAGTAAGAGTATAACAAAGTAAAACGGGGAATCCGGAATGGTTTAATAGTCATTATGCATCATTCTTAATTCTATAATGATATCGTACTGGTTATTAAAGAGAAACTACAAGAAGTGATAATATTGATATAAGCTAAATTTGTTTAGCAAAATATAGTTCTCTCTATAAGAGAAATACTAATGGGCACAAAGGTACGTAATTTATTGGAAATAACAGCATAAAACATAATGTAATTTTAAGTAATTGCTTCTTCTAGAGAAGTACTTACTCAACAAATGTTTAATTATTATCGATTATATAATGATTATAATTATCTGATATCTATGTGATTAAATTAAATATTACACTCTGTTATTTATCTTATAGAGAGAAATAAAAAGTAAGGTTGTAAATAGACCTTGAATGCATCTTGTATGGTGAAGATGAGAAAGTTTAATAATAGTGGGGAGAGATCTCTAACTTTTGTGGAATATGATGATAACTGCTTGATATATAATGTTGTATGTAATCAGGTAGGATTAGAATTATTGTCTTGAGGCTTTATGGCGCTCCTAAAAGATGAACAACGAATGCATTGGTATGTGATGCGTGACCTCAAACGCCCTAATGCTAAGTTACCTGCTTATAAGCAGCTTAGTGATGAACATCTAGAAGTGTTTACTCCTATGCAATGGCGGTTGAAATTGAAAAATGGTAAGCGAATTCGTGAAGAAGTACCGTTTATGCAGGATTTACTTTTTGTTCATGATACACAGGAAGTTCTTGATCAGTTTGTCCATAAAATACCAACCCTCCAATACCGTTACCAGAAGGGTGGTGGTTATTGCCAACCTATGATTGTTTCCGATTTGGACATGGAGCGCTTTATACGCGCTGTCAGAAGTTCGGAAAATCCTAAATATTATTTGCCTGAGGAGATAAGCAATACTATGTATGGCCGTATGATCCGTATCGTTGGAGGTCCCTTTGAGGGGTATGAAGGTCGTCTGCTCACTACCCGTGGCTCTAAAATTAAACGTCTTTTTGTCGAACTGCCTAATTTCTTTTCGGTGGGTGTAGAAGTAAATCCGGATTTGATAGAGATAATATAATTATGTACGATTATATACTATTATTCTAGTTGTTTATAATCAGCGTTATAAGAATATACGATAATTAATTGGGGGATTTAAATTATGAAACACGCATTTGACCGTTTTATTCACTATTTACAGAAAAACTACTTTAGCTATTGGGTTATATTAGGAATTGATACGTTCATAGCTTTGATTTGTACCTGGGTGTCATTTATCGGCATTCATTATATAACGGAGACTTCCAAAGAAATCACTTCTCTCTTCCATATCTTGGCGGTTTCAGTTATATCGAGTGTTTTGGGGGCTACTCTATTTCATACTTATCGTAATACGATCCGTTTTTCCCAGTTGAAGGAATTATGGAGGTTGGCGGGAAGTGTGCTCATAAAGGCTGTCTGCATAGCCATTGTCATTTGGTTTCTCTTGCCACAGACGGGATTACATAACAGTCAGAAAATAATTTTTGTACTGTTTGACGCTATGCTTACTTTTATTGTTATGGTTGGGTTTCGTATGCAGTTGATTATTGTTTATGAATTCTTACTGAATGTACTGAATAAAAAGAATATGCGTATTCTGATTTATGGCATTGATGATAAGAGTGTGGCATTGAAAGTCCGGTTACTGAACAGTTCTCATTATAAAGTTGTAGGCTTTTGCATTTATGGAACAGGTAATTCTATTCGGCGTGTGGCTGATCTTCCTGTTTATTCTTTTAAAGATGAAGATTGCTTCAATAAACTGATTCATAAGAAATGTATCGGAGGCATCTTGTTTGCCCGCTATGAGAATACCCGTGAAGAGGAAGGACGTTTGCTTCAGTATTGTAAAAGAAACGGGTTGAAAACATTGATAGCTCCGAGTATTAGTGAGGCTGACGAAAACGGAAGTTTCCACCAGTGGGTACGTCCTATCAAGATTGAGGATTTGCTGGGTCGCTCAGAAATTCATATTAATATGGAGGAGGTGATGACTGAGTTTTGTGGCAAGGTTGTGTTGGTGACAGGAGCTGCTGGTAGTATTGGTAGCGAGCTTTGCCGGCAATTGGCTCAGATGAATATCAAGAAACTGATCATGTTTGACTCTGCCGAGTCACCTCTGCATAATGTCCGTCTGGAATTTGAGAAGAATTATCCCGGTCTTGATTTTGTTCCTGTCATTGGAGATGTCCGCGTGAAAGAGCGTCTTCGTATGGTGTTCGATATCTATCACCCTCAGGTAATCTTCCATGCTGCTGCTTATAAGCATGTTCCGTTAATGGAGGAAAATCCCTGTGAAGCTGTGCTGGTCAATGTGGTCGGTTCGCGTCAGGTTGCTGATATGGCTGTGGAATACGGAGCTGAGAAAATGATCATGGTTTCTACCGATAAGGCGGTGAATCCGACCAATGTAATGGGATGCTCGAAACGTCTGGCAGAAATCTATGTACAGAGTCTGGGATGTGCTATTCGTGAAGGAAAAGTGAAAGGTCATACCAAATTTATCACTACCCGCTTTGGAAATGTCTTGGGTAGTAACGGTTCTGTAATTCCCCGTTTTAAAGAACAGATAGAGAATGGAGGTCCTGTCACAGTGACTCATCCCGATATCATCCGTTTCTTTATGACTATTCCCGAAGCTTGTCGTTTGGTAATGGAGGCTGCCACTATGGGTGAGGGCAATGAGATTTTTGTCTTTGAGATGGGCAAGGCTGTGAAGATTGTTGACTTGGCTACCCGTATGATCGAACTGACCGGTTATCGTCCGGGTGAAGATATTGAAATAAAGTTTACGGGATTACGTCCGGGTGAGAAACTTTATGAGGAAGTCCTGAGTGATAAGGAGAATACGATTCCTACTGAAAATAAGAAAATTATGATAGCTAAGGTACGTCATTATGAATATGCTGATATTCTTGACACTTATGCGGAGTTTGAGAAGTTGTCGCGTACAGTAAAAATCATGGATACGGTGAGGTTGATGAAGAAAGTAGTACCGGAGTTTAAATCGAAGAACTCACCGCGGTTTGAGGTTCTAGATAAAGAATTAGAATAATCTATAACACTAACATAAATCAACAATGGATATGAAAGATTTAAAGATTGCTGTTGCAGGTACCGGATATGTTGGTCTTAGTATAGCAACACTTTTGTCGCAGCATCACCAGGTGACGGCAGTCGATGTGATTCCTGAGAAAGTAGATATGCTTAATCGTAAACAATCACCTATTCAGGATGAGTATATAGAGAAATATTTGTCCGAAAAGGCATTGAATCTAACTGCTACGCTTGACGGTGCTAAAGCATACAGTGATGCGGATTTTGTAGTCATAGCAGCTCCTACTAATTATGATCCGGTGAAGAATTATTTTGATACTCATCATATAGAAGATGTCATAGATCTTGTTTTAAGTGTCAATCCTGATGCTGTGATGGTAATCAAGTCTACTATTCCTGTAGGATATTGTCGGGGACTTTATTTGAAATATGCCCGTAAAGGAGTAAAGAAGTTTAATTTGCTTTTTTCTCCGGAATTTCTTCGTGAGAGTATGGCTCTTTATGATAATTTATATCCAAGTCGTATTATTGTTGGTTATCCAAAATTTATAGAGAGCGAACAATTTAAAGAGGAAAATGAAGCAATCAAGGCTGTTGCGGATATTCCTGCTCTAGAGAAGGCTGCACGTACTTTTGCCGCTTTGCTTCAGGAAGGAGCAATTAAGGAAGATATTCCTACCCTTTTTATGGGTTTGAAGGAGGCGGAAGCTGTTAAACTGTTTGCTAATACCTATCTTGCTTTACGTGTCAGCTATTTTAATGAACTTGATACTTATGCGGAGATGAAGGGGCTAGATTCTCAGTCTATAATACAGGGTGTTGGTTTGGATCCTCGTATTGGCACACATTATAATAATCCTAGTTTTGGTTATGGTGGTTATTGTTTGCCTAAAGACACGAAACAACTATTGGCTAACTATCAGGATGTACCCCAAAACATGATGAGCGCTATTGTAGAGAGTAATCGCACAAGAAAAGATTTCATAGCTGATCAGGTTTTGTCTAAAGCTGGTTATTACACTGCGTCCAGTCAATGGGATGTTCACAAAGAACAAAATATAGTGATCGGTGTATATCGTCTGACCATGAAGTCAAATTCAGATAATTTCCGTCAAAGTGCCATTCAGGGGATTATGAAGCGTATTAAGGCGAAAGGTGCAGAGGTTATTATTTACGAACCAACATTGCAAGACGATGAATCATTCTTTGGTTCAAAAGTGGTAAATGACTTGACTAAGTTCAAGGAGATCAGTCGGGCCATCATCGCTAACCGTTACGACGCATGCCTTGACGATGTGAAGGATAAGGTATATACTCGTGACATTTTCCAAAGGGATTAATTTTATGGTAACATACAACGTCAGTCTGGAGAATAAAGTGGTTTTAGTGACCGGTGCAGCCGGTTTTATTGGAGCCAATCTGGTGAAACGTTTGCTGGCTGAGTTTGACAGCATAAAGGTCATTGGTATTGATAGTATAACCGAATACTATGATGTACGTTTAAAGTATGAACGCTTGGAGGAGTTGTCAGTTTATGGTGACAGATTTGTTTTCATAAAAGACAATATTGCCAAGAAAGAAATCGTAGAGTCAGCCTTCACTAATTACCGTCCGCAAGTAGTGGTGAACCTTGCAGCACAAGCTGGTGTACGTTATAGTATCACTAACCCTGATGCCTATATTGAAAGTAATCTTATTGGTTTTTATAACATTCTAGAGGCTTGTCGTCATTATGGTGTGGAGCACTTAGTATATGCTTCTTCAAGCAGTGTATATGGAAGCAATAAGAAAGTGCCTTATAGCACTGATGATAAGGTAGACAACCCTGTATCACTTTACGCTGCTACTAAAAAAAGCAATGAGTTAATGGCTCATGCATACAGTAAGCTCTACAATATACCAAGTACTGGTTTGCGGTTTTTCACTGTCTATGGTCCCTGTGGACGTCCCGATATGGCTTACTTTAGTTTTACTAACAAACTGTTGAAGGGCGAGACCATTCAGGTTTTCAATTATGGTAATTGTAAACGTGACTTCACTTATATAGACGATATTGTGGAAGGCATGGTACGTATCATTCAGCATGCTCCTGAGAAGAAAAATGGCGAAGATGGACTCCCAATCCCACCATATAAGGTTTACAACATCGGTAACTCTTCACCAGAGAACCTTCTTGACTTTGTTACTATCCTTCAGGAAGAACTTATTAGTGCAGGAGTTCTCCCTGAGGATTATGATTTTGAGGCACATAAAGAACTTGTGCCTATGCAGCCAGGCGATGTTCCTGTTACTTATGCAGACACAACTCCTTTGGAACAGGATTTCGGATTCCGTCCAGCAACCCCATTACGTAATGGATTACGTGTATTTGCTGAGTGGTATAAAAGTTATTTGAAATAAAACAAAGCAAGAATATTATAATCATCTCGAATAATAAAAAGAAATATACGAATATGGAATTACGTACAGATTATTCTGATGTCCATTTTCAGGACAATGGTAAAATCAAGTTGCTTATTATAGTTGGTACACGTCCAGAGATAATTCGTCTCGCTGCCATAATTAACAAGTCTCGTAAATACCTCGATGTTATCCTTGCTCATACTGGACAGAATTATGACTATAATCTTAATGGTGTGTTCTTTCACGATCTCAAACTTAAGGATCCTGAAGTTTATATGGATGCTGTTGGTGATGATCTAGGTGCTACTTGTGGAAATATCATTAATGCGTCATATAAGTTGATGTTAGCAATCAAACCAGATGCAGTTCTTGTGCTTGGCGATACTAACTCTTGTCTTTCTGTTATCGGCGCAAAGCGTCTCCATATTCCAATCTTCCACATGGAAGCTGGTAATCGTTGTAAGGATGAGTGCCTTCCAGAGGAGACAAACCGCCGAATCGTAGATATTATCTCCGATGTTAATATGTGTTACTCAGAGCATGCACGCCGCTATCTTTCAGAGTGTGGTCTTCCACGCGAGCGTACATATGTTACTGGTTCACCTATGGCTGAGGTACTTCACGAAAATCTTGCTGAGATTGAGGCAAGTGATGTACATAAGCGCCTTGGGCTTGAGAAAGGCAAGTACATCCTTCTTTCTGCTCACCGTGAAGAAAATATCGATACAGAGAAGAACTTTACTTCACTCTTCACTGCAATCAATAAGATGGCAGAAAAGTACGACATGCCTATCCTATATTCTTGTCATCCACGTTCACGCAACCGTCTTGCATCGTCAGGTTTCCAGCTTGACAAGCGTGTGATGCAGCAGGAACCACTTGGATTCCATGATTATAATTCTCTTCAGATGAACGCATTCTGTGTAGTTTCTGATTCTGGTACACTTCCAGAAGAGTCTAGCTTCTTTACTTCTGTTGGTCATCCATTCCCTGCAGTTTGTATTCGTACTTCTACAGAGCGTCCTGAGGCTCTTGATAAGGGCTGTTTTATACTCTCTGGTATTGACACTAAGGGACTCTTACAGTCTGTAGAACTTGCAGTTGATTTGAATAACGATGGTAATTATGGTATTCCTGTACCTAATTATACTGACTCCATCTCGACTAAGGTAGTAAAGATAATCCAGTCATATGTTGGTGTAGTTAATAAAATGGTTTGGAGAAAATTCTAAAATGAATTATCATGCAAACCTGTGAAGAACTAAATTATGTTTAGGTTTTGCAGATGACAATTCAGTCATAATATTATGAAAATATTGGTAACAGGAGCGAAAGGTTTTGTTGGAAAAAACCTATGTGCTCAACTAAAAAATATAAAGGATGGTAAGGTCCGCTGTTATGGTGACCTTATCATTGAGTGTATATATGAATATGACCTTGACTCTACTCCAGAGCAACTTGATGCTTGGTGTAAGGATTGTGATTTCGTATTCAATCTTGCAGGTGTGAACCGTCCAAAGAATCCAGAGGAGTTTATGAAGGGTAACTTTGGTTTCGCAACTACTCTTCTCAACACCCTCAAGTCTCATAAGAACAATTGTCCTGTAATGATCAGTAGCTCTATCCAAGCTACTCTCGCAGGTCGTTTTGGTAACAGCGAATATGGTCGCTCAAAGAAGGCTGGTGAGGAACTGATGTTTGAATACGGCAAGGAGACAGGTGCTCTGGTTCTCGTATACCGTTTCCCAAATCTCTTTGGAAAGTGGTGCCGTCCAAATTACAACTCTGCTGTTGCCACATTCTGCAATAATATAGCTAACGATTTTCCTATCCAAGTAAACGATCCTTCAGTTGACATGGAGCTTCTCTATATTGACGATCTTGTTGATGAGATGATTGGTGCGTTGAAGGGGGAAAGTCATCGTTGCGAGTTTGATGGTGTAGAGACAGTACCTACGGCTACTGGTCGTTACTGTTACGTTCCAACAATACATAAAGTAAAACTTGGTGAGATTGTAGATTTACTCCGTCAGTTTGCAGAGATGCCAAAGACATTAATGATTCCTGAAATTCCTAACTACAGCTTCGCCAAGAAACTGTACAGCACATTTCTCAGCTATCTTCCTAAGGAAAAGGCTATCTTCGACCTCAAGATGAACATCGATGACCGTGGCTCATTCACTGAGCTTGTCCATACCATTAACTGCGGACAGGTCAGCATCAATATCTCCAAACCTGGGATTATCAAAGGCCAGCACTGGCATCATACCAAGTGGGAACAGTTCATTGTCGTCAGTGGTCATGGACTTATCCAACAGAGAAAGGAAGGAACCGATGAAGTAATCGAATATGAAGTAAGTGGCGACCACATACAAAGCGTCATCATGCTCCCCGGTTATACCCATAATATCATCAACCTCTCCGACACCCAAGATCTCGTAACTGTCATGTACTGTAATGAAGTTTTTGATCCAAATCGTCCCGACACATTCTTTGATCCAGTAGATAAATAAATAATAATATATAATTATGAGCATTTTTGCAGGTAAAACCCTTATGATCACCGGTGGTACTGGTTCATTTGGTAATGCAGTTCTTAATCGTTTTCTTCGTACTGATATCGCAGAAATCCGAATCTTTAGTCGTGACGAGAAGAAACAAGATGACATGCGTCATGAGTATCAAGTAAAATGTCCGGAATTTGCTAGTAAAATTAAATTCTTCATTGGTGATGTTCGAAATCTTCAGTCTTGTCGCAATGCAATGCCGGGAGTAGATTATATCTTCCATGCTGCTGCACTGAAGCAGGTTCCTTCTTGTGAATTTTTCCCAATGGAAGCTGTAAAGACCAACGTTATCGGTACTGACAACGTATTGACAGCAGCTATTGAAACAGACGTGAAAGCTGTCATCTGCCTCTCTACGGACAAGGCCGCTTATCCAATCAACGCTATGGGTATCACCAAGGCTATCGAGGAGAAGATTGCCGTGGCAAAGTCACGTTACTCAGGTAACACTAAGATCTGCTGCACACGTTATGGTAATGTAATGTGTTCTCGTGGTTCTGTTATTCCTCTCTGGATTGACCAGATTCGTAATGGCAACCCAATTACTCTCACCGAGCCAAAGATGACTCGCTTCATCATGTCACTCGAAGAGGCAGTGGATCTCGTCCTATTCGCTTTCGAGCATGGCCAAAATGGTGACATCCTTGTTCAAAAGGCACCCGCATGTACAATCCAAACTCAAGCAGAGGCTGTTTGTGAACTTTTTGGTGGTAAGAAAGAAGACATTAAGGTGATCGGAATTCGTCATGGCGAGAAGATGTACGAAACCCTCCTCACTAACGAGGAGTGCGCTAAGGCAGAGGATATGAATGACTTCTATCGCGTTCCTGCAGATAATCGAGGTTTGAATTACGATAAATTTTTCAAAGAGGGTGAAACTGACCGCAACGTACTTACTGAGTTTAACTCAAATAACACCCGTCTTCTCAATGTAGAAGAGACAAAAGCAAAAATTGCTGCTCTCGAATACATTCAAAAAGAACTCTCTGGTGAAGGTAATTTCGTCCAGTAATAAGTAGGTATATTTTTTTTAAGAAGTAAACATTGAACGTGCGTGTACACAGCTGGACACCATAGTGTTTTTGTTTGAAACAACCGCACGTTCCTCAAATGCTTATATAAACATCAATTATATGACCCAATTATTACGTAAGATCAGCAATTGGTATTTCTTACACAAGGCGCTGCCCTACTGGTGCATTCTTGCTATGGACTGTATGACAGTCTATGTATCTGGTTTATTTGTGTACTACTTCCAGCATGGTGGATTGGAGTTGGCACAGCGCTTCTGGCAAGTCACCCTGGGCCTGAGCGTATGTCTCATCGTCTATATCCTCTCTTTCGTAGCCTTCCACACTTTCCATGGCGTCATGCGCTACTCCAGCTTCGTCGATCTCCATCGCGTAGCCTACTCCACTGCCACTGCAGGCATAGGCATATGCATCCTCCATCAGGTGCAGGTCTATGCAGGCCTTACCCCCTATATGCTCATTCCTCGTATCGAAAGTGCTCTCATGCTCTTTATTGTGGCAACCATGCTTATGTGGGGCCTACGAGTGTTTGTCAAATCAATGCATGATATTTACCGTGGTGATAGTAGCATACAGAAAGTCTTTATCTATGGCTGTATGAGCGGAGGGATAGCACTTGCAAAGAGTCTCAAGAATGAGAATCCTCGCCGTTATCGTCTACGTGGCTTTATTACTAATGATAAGTCTCTATGTGGTTCTTGGATTCTTGGTGAACAAGTTCATTTTGATGAAGATTCTTTAGTCGAAACCATGAAGAAGTACAATGTAACAGTCCTTCTTGTATCTCCCCTTCAGACTGACCATTTCATAACCCGTACAACCCTCATCGATGCACTCATGGCAGCTAACATAAGGATAATGATGATGCCTTGTGAAGCAGAAGAATGGGATGGAAAGAGTGAACTTACTCATCAACAATTACGCGAGGTAGAAATAGAAGACCTCCTTCCTCGCGAGAAAATTGAGGTCGATATGGATGCTATTGGATCAATGCTATCTGGAAAGCGTGTACTCATCACAGGTGCTGCAGGTTCTATTGGTTCGGAAATGGTGCGCCAGGTAGCACCTTATAAACTTGCCGAAATGATCCTTGTTGATCAGGCAGAAACACCAATGCACGATATCCGTCTGATGATGGCGCGTCAGTTTTCCGATGTAAAGAATGAGACTGTCGTCGCTTCCATTGCCGATAAAGACCACATGGAGAAGCTTTTTGCTGAACATCGTCCTGAGTATGTCTTCCATGCGGCCGCCTATAAGCACGTGCCCATGATGGAGGACAACCCCATTCAGGCCGTCCGCAACAATATCGCAGGTACTCGCGTCATTGCCGACTTGGCGGTTAAGTACGGCACCAAGAAGTTCGTGATGATCTCCACCGATAAGGCCGTTAACCCCACCAACGTCATGGGTTGCTCCAAGCGCATCTGTGAGATTTATTGCCAGAGCCTTAATCAAGCTATCATTGATGGTAAGGTAAAGGGCGAAACCCAATTTGTCACCACTCGTTTCGGCAATGTCTTGGGTAGCAATGGTTCCGTTATTCCTCTTTTTAAAGAGCAAATTGAGAAGGGCGGGCCCGTTACTGTCACCCATCCGGACATTATCCGCTACTTCATGCTCATTCCTGAGGCATGTAAGCTTGTTCTCGAAGCCGGCGCTATGGGTAAAGGCGGCGAGATCTTCGTCTTCGACATGGGCAAACCTGTCAAGATCGTTGATTTGGCCAAACGCATGATTTCACTTTCCGGAGCCAAAAACATCGAGATCAAGTTCACAGGCCTTCGTGAAGGCGAGAAACTCTATGAGGAACTCCTTGCCACTCAGGAGAACACTAAACCTACTCACCATCCAAAGATTATGATTGCTGAAGTTCGTAGTTATGATTACAATATTGCAAAGCAAAACGAAGATGAACTTTTCCAACTCACTTTTACCCACGATGATATGAAGATTGTGAGTAAAATGAAGGAGATAGTACCAGAATTCAAGAGTAAGCACTCAAAATACGAAGCGCTTGATAATAGATAATTTGCTACTATGACAATTTGTAATAGACAATTAATTGAAAGAGAAGCCTGTTACTCACTCAGAGGAATTGCCATGATTCGTATTGTGTCGCATCATCTTTGGCAGTTTTCTATGATGAGATTCTGTATGCACTATCTCACAATGTTAGGATACCTATTTCAATCTTTAGGCTATTTGTGTGCAGGTCTTTTCTTTCTATTATCTGGATATGGATTATATTGCTCTTTACGTCGAATTGGTAAAATCACCAGCAAATACGTTTGTAGTCATTTAGCCAAACTTTATTTGGATTCTCGTACCATATCCGACTATCGTAAAGATAACAAAGATAGTATAACGGAGGTATTCAAGGAGTTCAACAAGTTCTGCATGGGGACTAAAGATTTTCTCAAAGTCTTATATCTCTATGGATGGCAGCAAGTTCAAGGCAGTCAATGTCAAGGACAACAATTTTACGTTTAACAAATTGAATGACCGCGTCAGACGTTTAGATGAACATATCAGTTTGTACATGGAGGAACTTGATGCGTTTGACTGGGAAGAAGCGCGCAAGTTATCTAAAGATGAACTCCAACATAAGCTTGAGGTATGCAAGGAGCGTAAGGTACGTTATAAGGAATACCGTAGCACTTTGAAGGAATTCCTTCTGAAAGGATTTGCCAAAGTTGGAGCCGAGATGAGTATGTTCTGTCTCTCGTACAACCTTCGCGTGCTCTATCAACCTTAAGGGGATCCCCGCGCTAATAGCTTCACTCTGATAAAAACAACAAGAGAAGATGTTACCTATAAACAATATACGGTGGTACTGTATGAGTTGTTTTTAAACTTTATGTCAACCTGTAAAAAACAAGGGACTTCAAAATAAAATTAGGGAAACACAATGAATGCCTTAGGAACAGTCTTTAGACGGCTATTCAAAGCGAAATGTCTAAGTTTTCGGAGGACCTAGGGGAGGAATTTCTTATCAAAAAACATTTGGCGATTTATTACATTTGATGGTTATTGGTTTATGCAATCCATAATCATCCTCTATATAGTAGCATTCATACTATATTCACTACGAATATCAGATTAAGGCATATCTTCTCAGTTTTTGCTTTGTCTTTTATGTCTTATATGCATGTATGTCTCATTTGCAGTCATTCTGGTGGAACAGCATACTATGTTTTCCCATTGGCATGATTTGTGGTTTGAAAAAACTCACTAAAGAAACAGAATACTTACCTATTTGGTAGAATCGCACCTTTGCTGTTCGTTTTTAGTTTTTGTTTACAGAGTTCCATAGTCTGTAGATTTCTACCACAAAATATCATCTCAATCAGGTCTCTATTGATGATAATCTGTTATTTAGCCTTCTCTTTGGTTACTATCTGGATATGTAGTAGGATTAACATTAAAAACTACTTGTTCAAGTTCATTGGAGTAAGTAGTCTTTGTTTCTATCTATTTCATTTATTGCTGTGTTATTTTCTGCATTCATTGAGAGTTATCCTGTTTTCGTAGTGTATGTTGTTGCAGGTACTTTTGTTTGCACTCACATTGCTCTATGATGTTTTGACAAAGGGATCAATAAAGTGTTTAATAAAGATAATTTCAATTTAGAAATATATGGAACCTAAATTAAAAGTTGTTCTAATCAACCATTCTTTCCAGGTTAAGTATTTCTATACTCGTTGGCAGCTTTTTGCTCACGCACATCCAAACCTGGACGTCACATTGTTAGCACCAGATGAGTGTAAGTGGTATAATTCCAAGACATATACGTATGGCAATGGAGGTACAACTATTAAGGGAAAAGAGGTTGATGAAGAGAATTTTCACATTCGTTTGGTTCGAAAGAAGGACCTACATGGATCTGATTGGTATTCTCCTGATTTTGAGCGAGAGATTAAAATAATAAAGCCTGATATTTTATATCATATTGGAGGTCACACTCAGCTCTCCATGATTCAACTGATTCACATTGCAAAGAAATATTGCCCTAAAGCAAAGATTCTAGGTTTTTCTATGAGAGGACCACACCATAATATTAAGAATCGTATAGTGAAGGGGTTCTCGTTGGCTGCACTCCGTAGTCGTATTTCGTACCTCTATTGGCTTCCTCGACTCAAATACGTGAATAAGAACGTAGATGCTTTCTTCTGCCATTATCCAGACGCTCTACAAGCATTCAGGGATGAAGGATTCAAAAAGCCTATTTATATACAGACTCAGGTGGGTTTTAATAAAGACTGGTTCCATCCTGACGATGTAGCACGAAAGGAGATTCGTGATAAGTATAATCTTGGTGATGCTTTTGTATTCGGTAGCGCTACGCGATTTACATGGGATAAAGGACTTGATGACATCATTGCAGCCTTGCCTTCAGAGGGTAATTGGAAATACTTGATGATGGGCTCAGGCAACAAGAATGATCAAGAGCGTCTTACACAGGCTATCAAGGATAGGCATCTTGAGGGTAAGGTGATTTTGACCGGATTTGTTGATTGGTACGAAATGACTAAGTATTGGAATGCCATTGATTGTGCACTCCATGTTCCTCGCTCAACATACAACTGGGTTGAAACTTTCTCGCTATCAGTTGTTCAAGCTATGGCTTCAGGTAAGCCAATCATTGGAAGTGATTCTGGCTCTGTACCATATCAGATTGGCCCAGTTGGAAGCTTAATCAAGGAAGGCGATGTCAAGTCTCTTAATGAAAAGATGTGCTGGATGATGTCTCACCCAGAAGAAGCTAAGGCTATTGGCGCAAAACTTATGGAACGTACCGTTAATAGTTTCAGCATTCAGCATCTTAATGATTTGTTTTATGCCACTATGCTCGACATTCAAAAAGGAGTATATGACGAGAATAAAGTTGATATGGCAAATTGTAACTTCTAACAACTTATAAAATGAATGATATATATAGAATTATAGGAGGGGGTAAAATCTTTCCCATAATTATAAATAAGGTTGTAAGGGCTTTTTATCATCCCATATTCGTATTTTTCTATCATGACAATTTTTGGAATATTTATCGTTCCTACCACTTATCACCCAAAAAATGGAAAAAGATTATTTGGAATAAGTATATGGAACTGCATGCTGCCAGCATTAGCATTGACGCCCAGATTGACTCACCACTTATTTTGCCTCATGGTGTAAGTGGAATTTTTCTGACTCAATTTGCAAAGGTTGGTAAGAATGTAGTAATATTCCAGCAAGTCACAATAGGTGCAAATACGATTGAAGGAAGTAAGTCCTATGGTGCACCCACTATAGGTAGTAATGTCTATATAGGTGCAGGTGCGAAAATTATTGGTAACGTATACATTGCTGATAATTGTCGAATAGGTGCCAATGCTGTCGTTGTGGAGGATGTCCCTTATAACTCTCTCGTTGTAACAGACAAACCAAGAATTATTGTCAAGGAACAAACCCAGGACAATATATTTTATCCATACCTTAGGCAGTAAGTTTCATTCTCGAATTACTTGACTGCCTTTGGCAACGATAGTAATTCGTATGAAAGAAAGAATCATATTATCAAAGTACATAGAGAAAGTATTCGATACACGGTCAGAATACCATTCTGAATGGTTCGGTTATTATAACTATGATGCGTTAGACGCTTCTCAATCTCGTCTCATTTGTAATAAAGCTAAGTTTGATGGGGTTAAACCCTCGAAGGAACTAGACATAGATTTGGGGTACTATGACCTCAAAACAGGGGAGTGGCATTTTGTGGATTCTACAAACTCTTGGAACTGGCAACAAGGAGCTATGATGCAATGGCTACCAGGGACAGGAAATGAAAATCGAGTTATTTACAATTGTACCCGTAATGGTCATAACTGTTCTGCAATCTATGATGTTGTTTCGAATCAGAAAAAAGAAATAGATTGGTCCATATATGGTATTACACCTGATGGTTGCAAATCCATTGCACTCGAAATGGAGCGTTCCCATTGGTGTCGGCCTACCATTACGATTCAGTGTCTAACCCTGCATGGGAAGGAAGAGTGATTGATGATGATGGAATCTTTGAGGTTGATCTCGTAAGCAATACTCGTAAAAAAATAATTTCTATACAGGATATTATTCATTGCGATAGCCGTCCATATTTCGAGGAAGTCAGATGATGAATTCGTTATTTACACGCAAACACCATATAGATACTCTTTTGAAGGAAGCATTGGGTATCTAATCAAACACAAGCCGTGGAAGATAAAAGCTATCATAACAAGTTTGTTCTATACTATTACAGGAAGAATTCCTTATCAATTATCTAGGTTGCTCCATGGCAAGCGTCATCATTATCAATACTATCGAATGAATAAACATGGGGCATTCTACTTGTACGATTGTTATGAGGATAATAATTTGTGTATTGATGGACATCCAACATTTACACGTGATGGCAGATATATGGTGACAGACTCTTATCCTGACAAAGAGCAGATGCAGAGGTTGATCGTACTTGATACAGTCACTAAGAAATCTCTGATTATTGCACGTCTATTTGCAAACTATTATAGAAATCCATCCAGTTGTGACTTGCATCCAAAGTTATCTGTTGATAATGACTATCTTGTAGTTGATACGGCATTTGATTCAAAACATCACATGATCGTGTTTAAGCTTAATTGGAATGAAATAAAAGTAAAACTGTCAAAATAATGAACGAAAACAAACGAATTGCATTTAACAGTGTCATAATCTACTTGCGACTGTGTGTGGTATCGTTGATATCCATTATCTTGTCGAGAGTAGTACTAGATGCTTTGGGGGTTTCAGACTTTGGTCTTTACAATGTTGTAGGAGGAATAGTCCTGCTACTTAATGTTATCAACTCATCGATGACATCCACCACCTACCGCTATTTGGCATTCGAAATAGGCAAGAAGGAAAACGGCAATCCGAATAAGATATTCAATACTAGTCGAATAATTCATCTTGCTTTTGCGGCTTTGATCGTTCTGGTCGGAGAACCTCTTGGCGAGTTATATATTATCAACTACCTTAATGTTGCGTCAGAGAGCATCCCTGATGCGCAGTTCGTTTTCCGTTTGTCAATTATTGCAGCAGCTATCAATACCATTTTTGTACCTAATCAAGGATTATTGGTTGCATACGAGAAATTTAGAGCTACAGCACTCATTGATATAATCTCAAATCTTGTAAAGCTAGGTTTGATTTTATTGTTCATCTATTCAGATACCAATCGAATTCGTTTGTATTCTATAATAATGTTATCCTATACAGTCATTAACAGTCTTGCTTACTATATGTATTGTAAGAAGTATCATAACGATGTCGTTGCTTGCAGCTTGAATAAGGATAGGAGAATGTATAAGGAGATGGTATCTTTCTCCAGTTGGACATTATTTGGAGCTTTTGCAAATGTTGGTAAGTCACAGGGATCGGTAATCATCATAAACTATTTCTTTGGTACGATAATTAACGCAGCTTACGCAGTAGCTCGTCAAGTAGAGGTCTTCATCATGATGTTTGCAAGGTCGCTTGGTAGTGCGGCTGTACCACAGACTACAAAGAGCTTTAGTGCAGGCGATCTTCAACGTTCTATCTCTATAACTAGCAGAATATCAAAATATACCTTTGTGTTGATGGCGTTGATTTCATTTCCTGTGATAATAGAGATTGATTTTTTGCTTGGACTGTGGCTTAAAGATGTCCCAAACGGTTCTGCTCAATTCTGTCAGTTAATTATTCTTGGTAATTTAATAGGATGTTTGGGCGAAGGAATACCAAATTTGATAAATGCTTGCGGCAAGATAAAAGCATACCAAGTAATTGTTCACACAATTATGATATTGGGATTGCCAATCTCGTTCGTCTTATATAAGATGGGCTACAATCCATATACTATTTGTATTGTTTATTGTTTTATCAATTTTCTAAATAGTTTTGTGAAGTTAATCATGCTCCGAAGGGTAGTAAAATTTGATGTTATTGATTTTATGAAAATCTCCCACTTTAGAATTCTCCTAATGACTATCCCTTTGGTTATTTATTATCTATTCATTCCATCACAAACCACAAATGTTGGACATTGCATGAACTTTGTTGGAGCATTTATTTTTTTTCTAGTTATACTTTGGGGATTTGGATTGGATAATTTAGAAAGAAATAAGGCGAAAAGTTTCTTGAGAAATATAATTTTCAATTAATCAATATGTACTTAGTATTAATTCTAACATGCATTCTGTTATATTATTTCAATAAAAACAATGATAGTAGAAAGACAATCAAAAGTTATGTAATATTTATTACATTACTTTTAGTTGCTGTATCAGGCTTTAGACATGAGGCTGTAGGTAATGATACCTACGCATATATGCGTGCTTTTGATAACTTTTCTGCCTCATGGTCTGATATCTTTATCGATTTTTGGGATGCGTACTTAAACCCTGGTGTGAATGGTAATGGAAAAGATCCTGGTGAGCAAGTTATCATAAAAACATTAACATACGTTATCCCTAATTCTAGATGTTTTTTATTTGTCGTTTCCGTAATGCTTCTTATTCCTTTGGGAGTTTTTGTATATCGTAACTCGGAAACATTAGAAACACCTTGTTTTTTCTATGTCTTTTATATAACAATGTTTTATCCTTATTTGCCAAACAGTGCGATACGCCAATCTTTTGCATTGACTCTTTTGCTTATTGGATTCTTGTTACTTCAAAAAGGCAAATGGAAATCATTTTTAGCACTATTATTTATAGCTACTTTTATACATAAGAGTATTTTTATTGCCATATTAATCCTGCCATTCTATTACTTGAAACAAACGCGTGTTTATTATCGTCTGAGTTTACTGCTATTTGTAATGATGCTTTTTACATACCAATATGTCGGTATTTTGCTAAGTGCACAAAGTGAGATTTATGAAATGTATGGAACTGGTGCTTTTTATGCATATAACCAATCAGTTCCTTACATGGTCATTCTTATGATGTTCGGTCTATATCTCGTGGGATGGTTGGGGATCAAAAACGATGATGAAGCGGTGGATATGAGATTAATGTATGGCGGAGCTGCTATGTCGTTAGTATGGGTTGTAATGGTTCGATTAGATCCTTCTTTGATACGTATGACTGCATATTTTGGACCTTGGATGGGACTAATGGTACCACATGCTTTAAGAAAATGGAAGCCAAATAGTTTTGAGACAATATTTGCACTAATACTCATTATATTTACTATAAGGGCATTTATTACTCCCGATAATTACCATTTCATGTGGCAAGAAATGAAGTTACATGATAGATACTAAAAATACGGTACGATGAAGGTATTACAGATAAACGTCACCTGTGGCAAAGGTAGTACAGGTGTGATTGCAACCGAGATAGCACAACGACTTGAAGCAAAAGGTCATGAGGCTTATATAGCTTACGGTCAGGGAACAACCAATTATTCAAAGAGCTTTCGTATCGGAACAGATTTAGAGAACAAGATACATGGACTTTGGAATACCCGTATCCTTGGTAAAGAAGGCTTCGGTACAACCTGCGGTACTCGCAAGTTCATTAAGTGGGTTGATTCTATTCAGCCAGATGTGGTACAGATTCACAATCTGCATAGCAATTTCTTGAATTTCCCTATGTTCTTTAAGTATGTACGCAAGAAGAATATTCCAGTAGTGTATTCTTTGTTTGATTGCTGGACCTTTACAGGAAAGTGTACACATTTTACCGAACCTCGTTGTCGCAAATGGGAGACAGAATGTGGTAATTGTCCTCGTTTGCAGACTGGTCCTATTACATGGTTCTTTGACCGTACTAAATCATTATACAATATCAAGAAGAAGATATTTACAACTCTTCCCAGTTTGGATATCATAGTTTGCTCCAATTGGCTGAAAGGCGAAGTGGAAAAGTCTTATCTTTCTAAGTGGCCAATCCACATGATCTACAATTGGATAGACATGACCAAGTTCAAGGAGATACATGATGACTCTATCTATGAAAAGTATGGACTTAACAAAAATCAGAAGCTGCTTATTAGTGTGAGTGCCAGTTGGGATGATATTACCACACGTTATTCCGATGCTCTTCGTTTGGCAGAGATAATTCCTAATGAATATCAACTGATTATTGTTGGCTCTCTTACATCCAAGCGACCTCTTCATAAGAATATGAAGCATATAAACTTCGTGAATGGAACAGAGGAACTCTCTAAGTTATATTCTTCAGCTCTGGCTTTTGTCGGATTTTCGGTAGAAGATACCTTCGGAAAAGTGTTTGCTGAGACTATGCTTTGTGGTACCCCTGCTGTTGTTTTCAACTCTACTGCTTGCCCGGAAGTTGTAGGTGACACTGGCTATGCAGTCGCACCACACGATGTGGCAGAGATGCTGGAGAAGGTCAAGGAGATTGATAAGAACGGACGTGCCTTCTATAGTGAGCGTTGCAAAGAACATGTTAAGACGAATTATGATTATGCCACTAATGTGGATGAAATTATTGCGATATACGAAGACATAGCCAAACGAAAGTAATCATATGAACTCATTACAGCTTATCAGCAGTTCTTGGCGATAGCGTGAGTTATGTATTTCCACTTTTACGGTATTACTTCCCCCTTCTTGGCTTAGAGCATTTTTAGCTACGGGATATGGATGCGTCGATATTTTTTTTGTTTCTTAGTGGATTTGGCCTCTGCTATAGCTATATCCTTCGAGACAATTTCTCCTCAAAAGGCTTTATCTGTAAATGCCTGCGCAAAATATTGCCACCATATTTCGTTTGTATTCTTCTCTTCGGTTTAATCAAAGGAACATCGTTTACAGACGTGCTTTAGCGAATGACATGTGTTAGCTGTTGGATGGGTAAACCATCTTATGATTAGTATGTACCGTCTATTTTGGTGCTCTACATGATATTCCCTTTGTTAGTCAAAATGTACAGAAAATATGGAATTTGTAAGATGACTATTCTGGGCTCGCTGATAGGACTTGTTACGGTATTATTCGTTTATTTGTGGAAAGGATCATACATCTTGTTCACTGTAAGACTACCCATCTACTTCATTGGTTGTTATTCGGGTTATCTGTTGGCTACAGGAAAGGACTACGAGAATCCGAAAGCCTTGATTGTATTGGTCAGTGCGACTTTGGTGGTACAATGTTGTTTGACATATAGTATTGATCGTGATTGGATGTTTAGATCTTCATTAAGCATATTGCCATTTGCTCTGATAGTTTCAGTTTTCTGTAGAGGAATATCTTGGCTGTTGGATTATGTACCCCTTAAGGCATTGTAACATATAACGTATCTAGGTGGATTAACATTGGAAATCTTTGATGCACATGTCCAATTTGCTTAGATATACGGTGATACGTTTACTATTTTCTATTGTTGGAACTATTACACTTTATGTAATAATATTTTGCATGATAATATTGCGCAAAACATTAAATATAAACACAAATCAATATGAAATTTTCTGTTATAGTGCCATGTTATAAGGTTGAGAAATATCTGTCTGAGTGTGTTGACAGTGTGTTGAATCAGACCTATACTGATTTTGAGGTAATTCTTGTAGATGATGGTTCTCCTGATCGAGTGCCAGAAATTTGTGATGAGTATGTTAAAAAAGATTTTCGTGTTCGTGTGGTTCATCAAAAGAATGCAGGTATTGCATGTGCGCGCAATGCAGGAATTGCTGTAGCTAATGGCGAGTATGTCATTTGCATAGATAGTGATGATTATTTGATTGATGCTAATGTCCTCAGCCATATAAATGAGAAGACTGCAACGAATCCTGATGTTGTGATGTTCGGATACAAAAAGTATTTTGAAAGCGATGGATCATGGGGGACGGATGTAGTCGCCAAGACTGGTGATAATAAGGATATTTACATGATAATCAAGACTATGTTGCAAAATGGCAGTTATATGGCTACTGCATGGACTAAAGCGGTTAAGAGACAGATCCTCGTTGAATACAATATTACCTTCCGCCCAGGAATGGTGAGCGGAGAGGATGTGGATTGGTTCTTGAATCTGTTATGCCATATTGATTCGTTTATAGCGATTGAAAGGGCGTGTCTTGCTTACCGCCAACGTTCCGATTCAATATCCCATAGCCCCAAGATTCAGAGTTTAACGGATTTTATTTGGATTTTAAAAACATGGCCAGAGAAGACCAAGAAACTAAACATCAGTGATTCTCTTCGTTCTGTTATAATGAATACTATGGCATACTATTGGGCAAATACGATGGTGCTCTATGCAATGTATGATAAAAAATTTGTATGTGAGTACAAGCAAAATCTGAAGGAGGTGTGTTATCTCTCGGCTTATGCGGTAACTAGCAGAGCAGTTATAGTAAAGAGGTTTTGTAAATGGATAGGTTTTGATATGACAATCTTCTTCTTGAAAACATTGAATAGATTAAAGAAACGTCAGTAAAAATGGTAGATGCAAATAAACTCCCTAAGGTGCTCGTCGTTGATGTCAACGGTTGGCGTGACGATGCAGGCTCCAATACATTGCGCGACATTTTCAGTTGTTGGGATCCTGAGCGTTTGGCATTGGTCTATACCAGCAGCCAGATGCCAAACAGTGATACTTGCCGCCACTATTTCCAGATTTGCGAAAATCAGGTGCTAAAGAGTGTATTTAAACCTACTATGCGTGTAGGTCAAGAGGTGGAGAATACACTGGTGAATGATTATGCCGATGCAAAGCAAGAGCGTGAGCGCTATAACAAGGCCCATAAGAGTCATGCCAAGTGGATGAGACTGGCGCGTGAGGTGGTATGGAAACTTGGTCATTGGAAAACCAAAGCGTTGAAGAAGTTCGTGCAAGATTTTGATCCTGACATCATCTTTGTGCCTATCTTCCCATACGCCTACATGGGGCGCATACAGGAGTATATTATCAAGCTCACAGGCAAGCCTACTGTTTGCTATCTGGCCGATGATAACTACAGCTATGACGCTTGTCAGGACTGGATTGACTACACTCATCGCTTCTGGACGCGTCAGTTCGTTGGTCCTCTTGCCCGTAACAGCAAACAGATGTTTGTAATTGTGGATATGGAAAAGGAGGATACCGACCGCCGTTTCGGAACGGATAGCGTCATCTTGACTAAGGGTATCGATTTCAGCAACCGTCTGTTCGTGGATCGTGTACCAAATAAGCCTCTCCGCTTTGTATATACCGGTAGTCTGGCCATTGGACGTGACAAGACTCTCGCTATAGTGGCAGATGCTATCAATAAAGCGAATGCTGAGATGGGTGAGACGCTTGCAGAACTCTTTATCTACTCTCAACATCAGCCATCGGATGATATCAACGCTCGCATCAATGTGGATGCTGCTCACTATTGCGGTTCTGTGCCTCATCAGGAGATCAAGGGTATACAGGAACAGGCTGACGTAGTGGTCTTTGCAGAAGGAATCGAGGGTAAGGAGGCGAACATCGCGAAGCTCTCGTTCTCTACAAAGATTACCGACTATCTGGCTAGCGGTAAGTGTGTGTTGGCTATCGGCAAGGAGGACATTGCACCAATGGACTATTTCCAGCGCAATGATTCTGCAGTTATCGCTCACAATGCTGATGAGATCGAGTTGCAGATTCGTCGTATCCTCTCATCGTCTGAACTAGTATCGGAGTATAGTCGCAAAGCTTACGATTGTGCGGTTCGCAACCACGAGAGGGGGATGATGGATAAACGATTTATTGAGACTGTGTGTAATGCTGTCAAGTAATTTTCGTATCTGCTCGCACAAATAGTCGCATAGCGATATGGTGCGATACCATCGGGCGGAACAAGGAATAAAATCAAAAATATAAATATGAAGATTTGCTTTATAACAACTATTCATCAGTCCATGGGATGGTTTGTTGCTGATGCAGCAAAGTACTTTCATGAACAAGGCCATGATGTGTATTACATTTGCAATATGGATGAAGCTTTTATTAATGAGCATGAGGGCTATGCTCATTGTATTAACGTGAATATGGAAAGAGGCCTGTCTCCGATGAGTATGTTGAAGTCTATGTTCGTTATGTATAAGATATTCAAACGTGAGAAGTTTGATTGTATTCAATATGCCACTCCAAATGCCTCCTTCATTGGTTCCATAGCAGCTTGGCTTGCAGGAATTAAATACAGAGTGTATGGTTTCTGGGGTATGCGCTATGAGGGAGCCCTAGGCATGAGTAGAAGAATCTTGATGATGTTTGAGAAAATTACCTGTAAACTTTCAACTCATGTGCGTATTGTTAGCCCAAAGAATATGGAGATTGTTATAAAGGATGGTGTCTGTCCTCGTAATAAGATCGGTGTAATTGGTCTTGGTGGTACTATTGGTGTGAACACAAAAATATATAATATTTCAAAAAAGGACGAGTTCCGTAAGGAAACAAGGGCAAAACTGGGGCTCAATGACAATGAATATCTCTATACTTTTGTAGGTCGCATCAATGCTGATAAGGGAATCAACGAGTTGATCGAAGCCTTCAAGATGGTGTCTGCAAAATACAACAATGTTAAACTGTTGCTTCTCGGTATGGAGGATAAGGTGAATCCTGTCAAGCCTGAAAATTTGAAGTGGGCAAAGAGTACGGCAAACGTGCTGATGCCTGGACCTGTTCACAAGGATCTTGTTTGCCGATATATTTCAGCATCTGACATGTTGGTTCACCCTACCTATCGTGAAGGTTTTGGTAAGATTATCCAAGAGGCTATGTCTATGCAGTTGCCTGTGATTACAACGGATGTTCCAGGCCCTTCGGAAGTAGTTGAAGAGAACATCTCCGGAATCCTTGTTCCTAAGGCTGATGCTAAGGCTTTGGCTGATGCAATGTGCAAGCTTTATGAAGATAAAGAACTGGCAGACCGAATTGCAGAGGCTGGCTATAAGCGTTTTTTAGAAAATTTCACCATGGAAAAGATGGTGAAGAATATTTATGACGAGTATAGCAAGATCACAGGATTGTGTTAATGTCTGATTTATTTTTTGAACTTATACAAATCAGCATAGGGGTCAGAGACAAGTGTACTCATATACCTTCCGCCACTGAGTGGATAGACTTGTACCTCATGAGTCAGAAGTTTGCTCTTGTAGGAGTCTGCTTCAATGGTGTATAGAAACTGCATCGAGCTCCCCTAGAGCATACTGTCCATTTAACAATCAATCGAATAAAGGATGGAATGGCTTGAATAGTCGGCCGCTTTGCAGGGGTAGAACGAAATGGTGAACGAGTACACCACTAAGTCGCTTCTGTTTTTCCGGAGCAAAGGCTTCCCTTGTCAAGTACTGAAGGGATAGGGAATAGCGAGGCTTTATGGAACGTTGTCTCCCTATCGTCAATCTGGAGATATTGATATATGGCTGACAGGTGGTCGTAGGAAAGTGTATACTCTCAGTATGAGGCATTAGGCAAGATAACTGGAGCCAATTATCATCATATTCATTTCCCGATGTGGGAGGAGGTGGAAATAGAGGCTCGTATCTGTCCTCCATTTCTGTCCAGCCCGATACGCAATACGAACCTGTACAAGTTTTGTGAGAAGTATTAGCCTACCGAAGGGTGTGAGGATTACCCCTTTGTTTGCATTCAATAGAGTGTTTATCTTGTTGCATTGCTATTGTCACCTTTGTGGCACGGTGTGGGGTATGCGTCAGCTCATGGACTATTACTTTGTGCTCAATAAGGGCTTCTCCGCAGAGGAACGTCAAAATGCGTTCTATTGGTGCCGAAAGTTGGGCATGGGTAGATTTGTGGGAGCTGCTATGTATGTCATGAAGGAGGTCTTCGGTCTGGAGGATAAATATTTACTCTGTGAGCCAAAAGATAAAGAAGGTCGTTTTCTGTTGAACGAAATTATGCAGACAGGCAATATGGGACGTGGAGAGACTCGCTTCCAATGGGGACAAAAGTCTGCATCGGGATGTTTCGTTGCTAATCAAAAGTGTGATCTACATCTCCTAACCTAATTATTCGTACGAAGTATGTTGGAGCCCAATCTTCAATATCGTTCGCTTTGTATGGCAGAAGATCAAAGGATTTTAATACACAAAAATTGGTAATATTTGATAAGAATATGAAACATTTGAAATTGATGATTCTGGCTGCAGACCCAAAGTCTGCTTTGGATGCACAGAGAGCCGGAATTGATCGTATTTTCTATGACTTGGAATGGATTGGTAAGAATGAGCGACAACATGGGCGCAATACAGTCAAGTCGAATAATAGTATAGAAGATATTCTTGCGGTACGTGAGGTGTTGACGGAGAGTGAGTTGCTGGTTCGTACTAACCCAATTCACGCTTACTCGAAGGTAGAGATCGATAAAGCCATTGCCTACGGAGCCGATGTGTTGATGTTGCCTATGGTGATGGATCAGCACGATGTGGAGCAATATGTGGAGATGGTCGGTGGTCGCGCTAAAGTCTGTATTATGATTGAGACAGCAGCTGCTATGGCTCGATTGGACAAGATTCTTGCAGTTTCAGGGGTGGATGAACTCTTTATTGGTTTGAACGATTTGCATATCTCGATGGGCTTGACCTTTATGTTCGAACTTCTAAGTGATGGTTTGATGCAGTACATTGCCGACAAGTGTAATAAGGCCGGTATGCCATTCGGATTCGGTGGTATCGCACGTATAGGTGAGGGTGATTTGCCATCTGACAACATTCTTGGAGAGCATGTGCGTCTTAGTTCTTCTTCTGTTATCTTGAGCCGTACCTTCAAAGGTGTGGAGGGTGTAGATAAGAATGCTCGTAAGATTGACCTAGCTGAAGAAGTTGCAAAGGTGCGCAACCGTCTGTTGGAAATAGATATGTGGGATGAAGAGCAGCACGCAGAGAATAGCAGAAAGATTGCTGAAGCAGTAGATGTGGTCGTTAATAAAATCCAAAACAAAGGATAGTTCTCTAATTTGTTAGCATTGCTATATTTACGACTAATATTGTTTCTTCTTAGTCTATTTGTTGTTTCCATTCGCTTGAGGATATACAAGTTGTAGGTGTGTTTTCTTTTGTTCAAAAACTATTGCTCAATAGGTCTTACGAACCATAATTTATTCATCTTCTTCAGGTATTGCTTGATGATGAAAGTCTTGCATAAAATAATTTGGAATCCTTTTTTCATGACTAAATAAAGTAAATGGTGCCATCCAGATGGGTTTTCATGTCATTAGCCGTTTGCGAGATGATGCTTCACTACGATACCTGACTACACAATTACCTTCCGGTGGTAGAGGTAGACCTAAACAATACGATGGTAAGATTGACATGAAGAATCTGGATGAAGGTAGATTTGCAGTTATTGTTCTGGATAATGGGCAAGGTCGTTATCGGTTGTGGTGAATTCTGTTTCTTTGAAAAGAAATATTCGTTTATGTGTTTGGGAGAGTGCAGACAAAGATACGCAAACTATACTTCTCAACTGATATTCAAATGGAAGCTAAAGAGATTATTGACTATTACAGAACACGTTTTCAAATTGAATTTTGCTATCGCGATGGAAAGCAATTTATTGGATTAACCGACTGTCAGAGTCGCGACTTGAATAAATTGCACTTTCATTTTAACGCTTCGCTTACCAGTGTTAATCTGGCTAAAGTCAAAGCGATAGAAAAAGGAAGTGTGTTATCAATGGTTTCAGTAAAAGTGCTGTGCCATAATATCTTCCTCATGCAACGATTTATTTCTGTGTTAGGAATCAAACCGAACGAAGAAATAAATCGAAGGTTGTGGGAGGAAGGAATCAAGTTTGCAGCAATTGCTGCATAAATTAATGGAATGTTTAACGAACTATTGTCAATAAATGGGGATGGAGATAATTCAATAATCCTTGATAATTCTTTGTGTAATCAAATGGCTGATTTCTCTTTTTGATTAGAAAATATATTAGAATTATGAATACATGCTTAATTTACGTAATCATCTTTGTGCTTATCCTTGTCTTGGAGTTGGCATACTTCAAGATTGCTAACAAGTTCAATATAATCGATAAACCGAATGAGAGAAGTTCTCATTCAAGCATCGTTCTTAGAGGTGGCGGTCTTATTTTCCTGTTGTCACTATGGATTTGGAGTGCTTTCTTTGGTTTTCAGTACTTGTGGTTTCTATTGGCTGTAACTCTCATAGCGGGAGTTAGTTTCATTGATGATATTCGTTCGTTGCCGGATAGTGTACGCCTAGTGGCTCAATTTGTAGCAATGGTAATGATGTTCTTTCAGTTGAATATTCTGCATTGGGACATGTGGTGGATTGTGGCCCTCGCTCTTATCGTGTGTGTTGGAGCATCTAATGTAATTAACTTCATGGATGGTGTGAATGGTATCACTGGAGCGTACGCTATGGCATCGCTTGTACCTCTGGCCTTATTGAACTCTACTATGGGCTTTGTTGATCAGAATCTCATCTATGTGGTAATTCTTGCTGATATTGTGTTCTGTCTCTTCAATTTCCAGCCTAAGGGTAAGGCAAAGTGCTTTGCTGGTGATGTAGGTTCGATAGGTGTTGCATATATCTTACTGTTTTTGATAGGCTCGCTGATTCTCGTGACAGGCGATGTAACATGGCTAATTTTTCTCTTAGTATATGGTATTGATGGCTGTTTGACAATTTGCCACCGCATGATGCTTCATGAGAATTTGGGTGAGGCACATCGCAAGCATGCTTATCAGTTGATGGCAAATGAATTGAAAATTGGTCATGTAAAGGTTTCGTTGCTTTATGCACTGTTACAGTTAACTGTTTCACTTGGATTCATTTATCTTTGCCCGAATACAGTATTAGCTCACTGGATTTATCTTGTATCAGCCATAGCAATGCTGGCTATCCTTTATATTTTATTCAAGAAGAAATACTATCATCTTCATGAGGAGTACCTTGCTTCTCTCAAAAAGTAACCACTATGATACAAATAGACCAGAAACTTATATCAGAACTCTTTGACAAGGCATTGGTTAATCCTCGTCTTCGTCAGAACTATGATCTCCGCACAAGTGCAGATGATGGAGGTCAACGGATGCTTAATGCCTTGATACCAGGTACAGTAGTTCCTATTCATCATCACCCTAATAGTAACGAAAATGTCATTCTTCTTTGCGGAAAGCTCGTCGAGGTATTATTCGATGAAGAAGGCAATGAGATCGAAAGAATCCACCTGAATCCAACAGTTGGAAATTTTGGCTGTGTCGTACCTGCTGGTATATGGCATTCTGTAGAGGTACTTGAACCGTCAGTAATTTATGAAGCAAAAGACGGTCGATATGGTGGGGATGGCAGTGAAACACTTGACGAGTACAGAGCAAAGCAAACTAGAAAAACAACCGATAACAAACCATTTTCAAACTCTCTTGGTGACTTGAAGAAGAATATCGAGTATTTCATTGGAATGGAAAGGCGGTCTGGTAGTATGGATGCAATCTCTCCTCTGTACGTATCTCGTATGCTCAATGTCTCTTTGGAAGAAGTTGAGAAAGTCATGAAAGAACTGCAAATAATCTAACAATCGTATTATAATCCTTTTACTCAATAGTTTATTATGATTACAGAAGAATTGTAAAAATGTGTTGCTGATTTCGTAGAAATGGAGCAGCGTTTTGGTTCTATGCAGTTGATGGCAGCTAAGTACAACGCTCATTGCATGCAGATTGTAAAGGAAGATGGCGCTGAAGATCTTGAAGCATTGAAAAAAATAATGTTTATTTGTCCGCGCAAGTATAGTTAATTCCTGCGGTTAGACAGAAGTCTATTAATATCAACCACAATGAATTTCTCCTACATTTCCCATAAAAAGACGATGAGCATAACCTCGTTTACATACCGTAGCTGTTTGGGTTTGGTTCATAGGGGGCACTTTTCCAGATTTCTGCTTTTCTTGGTGTGTCCGGCGGTAAATCTGCCGGCGAGCGGATGTCAGATTACGAATACCATTAATAGCGAATGAATGTTAGAAAAAACGATCAGAACTTTATCGCCTTTTGTGACGAGTTAAGGGCATATGTTCTGGAAAACCGTCACTTCCCGAATAAACATACCTGGCTCTTGAATAAGATAAAATTTATCCGTCGAAAGATCAATCAGGGTACGCTGGAGGAGTGGAAACTGAAAATGTTCCTCGACATAGCGGGGATGAGGGATATGGACGGGTATACCGGAGGGCGAAAGAAAAAGCAGAAGGAATAATAAAGGTATCCTACGTTTGTTTATTTCGACATAAAAGAAAATATGAAAATATCTTACCTGAGAATTCCAATCATATATCGTAGTGGTCGTGCTAAATGGGGTACCCGGCCTTACGAAGAACTATATAACCCCAGCAAGTAAAGAAATATATGAAACGATTGAAACAATTATTCTATTGCGTATTGGTGGCATTAATGTTTACAGGCTGCCAGTCCTACAAAAAAGTACCTTACCTACAGGATGCTGAAGTTGTATTGTACAATACCCAGGATGCAGAGCTTTATGATGCTAAGATCATGCCCAAGGACCTGTTAACGATAGTAGTGTCATGTACCAGTCCCGAACTGGCAGCACCTTTCAACTTGACAGTGGCTACGCAGAATAATGCAGCTTTGAGTTATACAACTACTCAGCCAGTCCTTCAACAGTACTTGGTGGATAATGACGGCAATATCAACTTTCCGGTATTAGGTGAACTTCATGTAGGCGGATTAACAAAAAAAGCAACCGAACAAATGATCGTTGAAAAACTGAAACCTTATATTACTGAAACTCCTATTGTAACAGTACGTATGGTAAATTATAAGATTTCTGTGATCGGAGAAGTTGCTCGTCCCGGTACATTCACGATTTCCAATGAAAAAGTGAACATTCTGGAAGCTCTGGCTATGGCAGGTGATATGACCGTCTATGGTCTGCGTGATGATGTAAAACTAATACGGGAGAATGCCAATGGCAAGCAGGAAATAATTCCATTGGATCTGAATAAGGCTGAGACAATCCTTTCCCCTTATTACTATCTGCAGCAGAATGATATCATATACGTTACTCCGAATAAGGCGAAAGCACGAAACTCAGATATCGGAAATAGTACAAGCTTATGGTTCTCTGCTACTTCCATACTTGTTTCTATTGCCAGCTTGTTGTTTAACATCTTGAAATAAAAAGAAAGAGTTATGAAAGAAGAAAATCAAAACGGGAAGGAACGCCAAATGGCTGAAGAACAAATAGATTTCCGGACATTGCTTTTTAAATATATTATTCATTGGCCTTGGTTTGTAGGGACAGTGTTGCTCTGCCTTGTTGGTGCATGGTTTTATCTGCATTGGGCTACCCCCATTTATAATATTTCAGCCACCGTTCTAATAAAAGATGAGAAGAAGGGAGGAGGTTCGGGAGTTTCTTCGGAATTGGAGGATATGGGATTAAGTGGTCTGATGACTTCTTCTAAGAATATTGATAACGAGTTGGAAGTTCTACGCTCAAAAACGCTTGTAAAAGAAGTTGTTAATCAATTAAACCTATATATAACTTATAAAGACGAGGATGAGTTTCCGGCTAAAAGTTTATACAAGACATCTCCGGTACAAGTAAGTTTGACACCTCAGGAGGCTGAGAAACTAAGTTCTCCGATGGTAGTGGAAATGATGCTGCAGCCTAAAGGAAGTATAGATGTGAATGTGACTGTTGGTGAGAAAGGATATCAGAAGCATTTTGAGAAACTACCTGCTATCTTCCCGACTGATGAAGGTACATTGGCTTTCTTTCAAGATGTTGACTCGGTAACTTTGCAGGATGGCACGAAAGTACCTCGGTTAGAGAAGAACGTACGTCATATAACTGCGACTATCAACAAACCGATGAGAGTGGCAAAGGGGTATTGCAGCAGCTTGTCTATTGCGCCAACCTCCAAGACTACTTCTGTGGCTGTGATTTCATTAAAAAATTCCAGTTTGCAGTGTGGACAGGATTTTATCAACCAATTACTGGAGATGTATAATCGTAATACGAATAATGATAAAAACGAAATCGCCCAGAAGACTGCTGAGTTTATTGATGAACGTATTAGTATTATTTCAAAAGAACTGGGAAGTACAGAAGCGGATTTGGAAACCTTTAAGCGTGACGCAGGTATCACGGACTTGACGAGTGAAGCTCAGATAGCCTTAGCCGGTAATGCTGAATATGAAAAGAAGAGTGTGGAGAACCGTACTCAAATCAGTCTGGTGAATGACTTGCGTAAATACTTGAGAGGTAATGAATATGAAGTATTACCAAGTAATGTTGGTTTACAGGATGCTGCCTTGATTGGTGCGATTGAACGTTATAATGAAATGTTGGTGGAACGTAAACGTCTGCTACGTACATCAACAGAGAATAACCCGGCTATTGTGAATCTGGATACGAGTATTCGTGCTATGAAAGCTAATGTACAGGCTACTCTTGAAGGAACTTTGCAGGGGTTGATGATAACCAAGTCAAATCTGGACCGTGAGGCAAGCCGCTACTCTCGTCGTATCAGTAACGCTCCGGGGCAGGAACGTGCTTATGTAAGCATTGCCCGCCAGCAGGAAATTAAAGCAGGGTTGTATCTGATGTTGTTGCAGAAACGTGAAGAGAACGCAATTGCGTTAGCTGCTACTGCAAATAATGCGAAGATTATTGATGAAGCGATAGCTGATGATACTCCGGTATCTCCCAAACGCTCTATGATTTATTTAATTGCATTGGTGTTGGGTGTTGGGATTCCTGTTGGCATCATTTACCTGATTGAACTGACGAAATTCAAGATAGAAGGTCGTGCCGACGTAGAAAAACTGACGAGTGTTCCTATTATAGGTGATATTCCATTGACTGACGAAAAGAATGATAAGAATGGTTCTATTGCTGTCTTCGAGAACAAGAATAATCTGATGAGTGAAATCTTCCGTAATATTCGTACCAATCTTCAGTTTATGCTCGATAATGATCAGAAGGTTATCCTTGTAACCTCAACAGTCAGTGGAGAAGGAAAATCGTTTGTTTCGGCAAACCTGGCTATCAGTCTTTCTCTTTTGGGAAAGAAGGTCGTGATTGTCGGACTCGATATTCGCAAGCCGGGACTGAATAAAGTTTTCCATCTCTCCAATAAAGAGAAAGGCATTACTCAGTATCTTTCCAATCCTGAAACGGATCTAATGGAACTTGTTCAACCTTCTGATATCAATAAGAATCTGTTTATTCTTCCGGGTGGTGCTGTGCCTCCTAATCCAACGGAGTTGTTAGCTCGTAACGGGCTGGACAAGGCGATAGAAACCTTAAAGAAGCACTTCGACTATGTGATAATGGATACTGCCCCTATCGGTATGGTAACCGATACCTTATTGATAGGTCGTGTGGCTGACTTGTCAGTATACGTATGTCGTGCCGACTATACTCATAAAGCCGAATATACATTGATCAATGAGTTGTCTATTGAGAAGAAACTTCCTAATCTTTGTACCGTAATCAACGGTGTGGACTTGAAAAAGAGAAAATACGGTTATTACTACGGCTACGGCAAGTATGGCAAGCACTACGGCTATGGAAAACGCTATGGTTACGGCTATGGATATGGAGAATAGTGATAGATAAATCTGTGATATATGAAAAAGACGGTAGTCGAATATATCACCAATACGCTTGAAGATATTCCCAAGCAATCTCTTCAAACCAATAAAAGGCGTTTACATGCTTTTTTCTCAGAACAGGAAACAATAGAGAAGCGGGGGACACATTTTGTATTCAGGTATGCTTTCTATTCTGTTGAAAAATTACGAAGACCTACGAAACAAAGCCTCTTTAAAGAATATAATATGTTGTGTTCTGACTTGAAAAGCACTCCTTCTGGGGAAATATCTGATATGGAATATAAAGATGTTGTATTATATGGTAATACTTCTTCTCCTGTAGTACAAGAACGATTGACAGAATATTTGGAACGGAATAATTCGTTAAAGATTCAATTGTCTTTTTGTGATGAAGAAACCTCAGAATGTAAAACAGGAGAAAATATTGCCTATGCAGAACTGCAGAAAGCATTGTTTTATTGTAAAAGGAAGAAGTATTTGCTTCTGTTCATTTCAGTTCGTGAGTTGATACAGGATATTCGCTTTTACGATCTGCTTGATGAATATCGTGTTGATTTCCGTTGTGTTGACTTTCCTTGGTTTTGCAGGGAGAATCTACGGTTGATAAAAGCAGTTATGTTATATGAGAAACTATCTTCTTAAATAGCATATTGATTTGAATATTAGTATTATATGTTACATTTTATATTGAATTGCTATATGTAGGTCCCTAACTTCATGCTACAGGATGAAGAACCCTACATCTTTCGTTGGTTAAGAAGGGCACAGCGGTGTATCTTAACCGGCACTTTCATATCGGTTTGATTTCCGATATGCTTTTTTTACCCCATATATCAACTGTCTGTGAAGATCGTTGATATATATTTTCATAGATAATTTGAAATAGACTTTACAGGGGAATTTTTGTTGTTGAATAGGAGAAGGTGAGATATGGATGCCCATGAAGAGAATCAATCTTGTAATTTCTAGTATTTCTATAAAACCAAAAAGTAGAGAAGATAGCCTCTAACTATCTTCTCTCTTGCTTTAAAATGTCAATCTCATTACTACTTTCTCCGGTTGCGCTGTGATCTTAACTCTCTCTACCTGATCCGCCCCAAGCATTACAGCCGAATTCCTGTAACACTTCATGAATTCTCTCTTCGGCATGAAAAAAGGGTAACCATACGGAACTCCTCCCCAATAATCTGGAACTCTAAAGCCATTAAAACTATGCCCGGTAATAATGTTGGCATCAATATTATAGATCTGCTTCGAATCATAATTCAGCCAGTCTATTTCCCCCTCTCTGTACTTACGGAGAAATGTTAGCTCCAATGTTTTCTCAGATACTTCTCTAAGCTTAAATCTGACTCCACCGGCATTAAAAACCTTATCCAGATCCGCCTGAACAGCATTTTCAACTTCATTGACTCCTAGTGTACCCAAATCATACACCTTGCCCATTGTAAATATTTTCTTTTTCATATTATTCTAGTTTTCTTTCTATTAATATTTTAACTTTCCCCGTTTCCCCAGTCTGTATATAGATTACACTCGATATCCCCAAAGTAGCCAGAGCATCATTATACCAGTCTCCAATCCACCGGACCGGTACAAAAAGGTTCTTGTCTTCGTCCGAATACAACTTATTATCCCTTCTTGCCTTTTCTATGATATCCTCCTCCTCTACATTCAATATGTCGGCTGCAATAAGAATGGACAGATATTTGGGATCGTCCGCTTGCGGTATCTCCTCTGAATAGGTGTAAAGCAGATACAATGCATCCTCAAAACTGCTGACTTTGTGTCTGCTCAAGTTTCTGGCCTGTATCCTTGTATCGAGCATTAATTCTACTATGGAATACGGAAAGTATTCCTCCCTGCCTGTATAGTATTTCTTCAGTTCGTTCTCATTGGTGAAACTTAGGATAGCGAGATCCCGTAACGGCATCTGTGTTAATTTCGGCAGGACCGTTTTTCCGTTCGGGGTTATATAGTTCTCGCTGTCTATGTCTTTCACACGGTTATAATCACTCTCTTCTATTGTATCTTTATAAATAATCTTTTTCATGGTCGTTTGGTTTAGTTTTTTGTGAATAAATGGTTAATGTAATTCCATACTCTTCTTGCAGATACCTGGTCAGCCCGTCATATGCGTCAACCCTTTTTCGGTTACGTGGCATCATCCCTAGTGCTTCCTTCAGTGTGATTCTGATACAGAGTCCGGTTATAAAAGAGTTTCCGAACTTCTCCCTAAGTGCTGTAATATCCTGTTCGTACTTCCCGTTATGCTTGCTTCCAGTTTTTTCGCTGACATCAGGACAAGAAGCCTTCTTTCCAACCTGACGCTTCAGTGATTCCTCCGGGGGACCACCAAAGAATAAATTCATAATATTCCACATTTTAGATATGTTGTTTGCCGTTTTTTCATCATTAGTTAGGAATTGGCGGGATACTAAGAGTGTTTTGTCATTTTTTGAGTGAGAAGAAAAAAAGAAAAACGCACCAAGATTTTTTATCTCTTAGTACGTTATTATAATATTATCCTGATGAATAACGCAATTCATATATCAGACATGAAATGGTATTTTGATTTGATTCTTTGTTCTATTTTTTATAGACCTTTTTGAAATCATTTATGAATTTTGCAAATTTACCAGTCCCGCATATAACTTCTTTACGTTGATATTTACCAGGAATAGAAATAACATAGTAGCTACTGTATTTACCACATTCGGATAATGTACTTAATATATTGAATGTGCTACTCAAAACATTAAAGCTAAAATAAATGTCGGCTCTCCAATTTTTCTTTTTGGGTACATTATAATAATCTTCATGTACCATGATTAAGGTGCTACATTCAGAATCCTCATCAAAAATAGAAGAGTCAAATGTACTCTCTACTATAATAGTTATTATATCAGGACTATTATAATTACAATCCACTTTCCTCTTCAAATCTACTAAATAATCATTTCTATTCTTATTCCGGTTTCTATAATAATGAGGATCATAATAAAGAGCCTTATTGTCTCTTCCTATAAGACCTAATTTTTCTTCCAGTTCATGAATCTTTAAATCTCGTTCTTTCTTTTCTTTAACTTTTTGAGGAGTATGATTATAAATCCATTTGGTACCATAATAAACACCAATAAGTGGACTGCATATTATCAATCCGCTTATAAGACCATATATATAAAGATCATCCTTGTCTATTTTCATAATTGTTTTTATTAAAATTCCGGTTATAATAATCCAGTTTTTTACCAATCATGTTTCCAGCACACTCTTAACGATATTCTTCAATTCACACTTCTTCAAATTGAGTAATTGTATTCTCGCTCCTCCATAGTTCATGAGAGTATCTATGATTCTGGATTATGTCTGAAAATAAAAATGAAAAATGCACGTAACCATTTCCATAAAAGCCATCCCATACCTAAAATGAGAGTTATACCTAAAATAATGGAGAGTATCATTTTAAAAAGACCGGCATACGTGTCTATTTACCAGTTGCTGAAAGCATTCCAGGATATAAGATATTCCGGTTTAAAATCATGAAATATTGTTTTAAACGCAATAATGCATGCAATAATAATCATGACATATTTAATTACCTTATAAATCGTTTTTTTCTGACCATTGTTTCTTTTTTGTTTACGGCTTATGAATATCTCAAGAATGCGTATCTAATTCTTTTTTTTCATGTCTTCCCAGAGCTTTTCATAAACAGAAATGAATATGGTATGCAAAACCGGTAAAGTTCTTATACTACCACAACGTTTACAAGGCTGAGGGCAAGAATAGATGGTTGCATGATACTCAATATCTGTTGCTACGAAAATTTTACCACATTGAGTACACCTAAAAATTGTTTTTTCTCTGAACATGATATTCGCAGAAACTGGAGTGATTACTTTGGTAGTTTATTCTCAATGGACAGGGGGTGTCATAGCATTTTGATATTCCAAGTTCCTTTGCTATATATTCCGGTGTCACTACTTGGTACGTCTATCCCATTCATACGGAACTGTTGTATGAGGGCGTCCCTACATCTGCTATTGTTGAATAAATTATAAGGAGTTATTCCCATCATATTAATGTTGATCGTGTATTGTTGTCCCCTGTCAATATGTAACCCTCCCAATCTGTCAATATCATGTCGGGCTGTTAAAACAAAAGTCGCCATAGTTACTTCAATTTTATTGTTAATTATCTGATTTTACGTTTTAGACTTTTGAGAGCTATTTCCGGTTCATTCATCAGCCATTCCATTGTCAATAAGGCCGCCGGATAAGTCATTTGACGTTCCATTTGTAGTTGTAAAATAGAATAGCCATTGGTCGCAAAATCTTTTCTACACGATTCATTACCAAGCCAGTATGTCAGATAATCACTAAGGGGCTTGTGTAATTTTAACAATTCTTCGGCAACCAAACGGGCTGTATATGTATTATACCCTCTTTCCAACAATACATTATATATATAATCCTTTTCCATCATTCTATTTGTTTTTGTTCAAACTTGTCCAATACGTCCATAGCGAAGTTACGTGCATCTATTTCAATAGATTGCTGTTCATACAAACGTTGTCCGAGTACAGTACTTGTATCACCATGATACCCCCATTTACCACCTTCCATTGTCTCTGTCCAACTTGCAACTTCGCTATGGCGAGGATGTATTTCGCAAACATTTACATTATAATCTTGATAAGCGTGCCGTCCTTCATGGACTAATGTGTCCAATACTTCCCTGAACATATTATGGTCATAACCAGATTGTTCGATGTAAGATTTATTTATATCAATAGTTTTGGATTCTGGATTAAATCCTCCAAACAAATGTGAAGGCATTTCTTGTACTCTAATTGGGCATGGTTGCCTATGTTCTATTTCTGCAATCTTTGCTTCCAACTGATTAAGCACATCTGCTTTTTCTGATAATTCCAGATTTTGCCAATTCCCGTATTTAAGTTCTTCACATTCGGAAAACATATCGGAGATTTGTTCAATCTGTATATAATCTTGCGGTGCTTCCAACTGTTTATAGGTTTCCATTATTCCCGAAGAATATATTTCAGAGAAAATCGCTTCTCTGTTAACGTTTTTAGAAGTGTCAATCTCATTAAAACGCTCCAAGATAAAACCTAATTGTTGGGATTGTGCTTCTTTTGACATGCCATTCCAAACATCTGAAGGAATATTCAACTCCTTCAGATATTCAGTTTGCAACTTATTCAGCCCTTCAGAAATTTCCATTCTTTCCGAGCTGGATATTTCTCTTATTTCACTAAATTCTTTTATCATGTTCTTACTTGACTTTTTTGACTTTAATCCAATGTTCATCTGGGGATAAAGATGTAGAAACAATACATTGTCCTACCATTAGCTTGGGAATAATCATACGTTGTTCTTTATTAATACCCATGGATTCCCCAATAGCCTTACAGTCATCCTCAGCAACCAAGCGATGTGTTATTTTTATATTGGTATTCTTAATTGCATCAGGAATCAGACGTGTAGGAACTTGATCTACCAATAACAGTCCTTCTCCATAAGCCCTAATTTCGGATAACATATTGCTGAACATCATGGCTGACTTATATTGCGGCAATTCCGGGTTTTCACATTTCATCATAACCCGATGGGCTTCTTCCACTACCGTCAGATGTTTACAACCATTATCATTAAAATCAACCAGTCCTATCTCTGCTTTCGCCGTACAATATTCATAAAGGAATTGTAGTATCAACGCCATAAAGAAAGACTTGTCCACATCATCCCCTATATAAGAAAGGTTAATGATACAAGGTTTTTCAAACAACTCATGCCAAGACGTGGAATGGACAGTATTCAACATTTCACCTTTCCAACCACGTTTCAAGCTGTCTATACGAGTATTCAGACAGGCTTTCATATTCCGTTCCACTCGCTCCTCGTATTGGCGGTTTCCTATTACTGAATCTACAGCCAAACTCATACTATTCAATGTAGGAGAAAGTGTCTGGTTATAAACCGGAGTTTCATTAAGCCAATCCGTAGTCTTGTTCTGATACACAGTGTATATCAAATCTTCCATTAATACAGGTAGTATATCATACATAGGGAATGCCGCAGCAAATGTTGATTTTAACCTGTCTATATGTGTCAGGACATTAGGCTCTTGCTCCTTATTCAGCCAAACTATTTCAAAAGGATTAATTTTTAATTGTTTTAGTAGTATTTCTTCTCGGCTTCTCTTATCTTTATAAGACTTACATCCGGGGATAAAAATAGAAATAGGATTATCAGGATGTTGTTTATTATATTCAACAGCCCAATCCACATACTCGGTTTTTGCAGGTTCTATAACTAAAAAAGGAACATTGTCAGACAGGTTGTTCAATATGGCTTGCACTGTGTTTGTTTTTCCAGTCCCATTAATGCCTGATAGCAAGATGTGTTTGGAGAGAAGATTTATTGGCAATTTATAAGAAATTTCAGTTTCAGAACCACCATACAACAGTTTCCCAAAATCAATTGTTCTTTCATCAGGATTGATTTCAGGCTGATTCAAACTAAACTCCGGTGAACTGTCTATCACACTAATCCCTGGAACAGAGCGAAGTGGAAAATTTATTAAATAAGAAAGTTCTTTTGTTGTAAGCACAGTCTTTAATTCCTTATAGTGCTCACCTAAAGGATGGTCGAAACGTTTCCCTTTTCGGGTATTAATCATCAAAGTAGGTGCATTCAGATGGGCTAAACTCATTTCACGTAAAGTCTTTCCATTATTTCTGTCCTCTTCATCCAAAATACCGGAAATGTCATGTACACGAATTGGTTCAAAAATAGATTCCTGTCCGCTTAATATTGAACGTAATTGTAAAGCAGCTCCTTGAATATCCGATCTCTTTTCTGCCATAAGATACGTTCCGACTTTCCACAAACCGATAGCTTTTCCTGTTTCCAATCGTTTAGAATGATAGAACAAATGTTCTGATACAGCCTCAATGTGCTTGTTTACAATATTTCTACTTAAACTTTGAGATTGACTTTCATTCGTTCCGTAAGTATCTGTAGTTCCTTTTGTAGTTGATTCGGATGTGCTTGTTGACCTTGTTGGTGCTGTACCTGTTAATATATTGCCTATTCCTGCTAAACCTACAGTTGCTCCCAGCATATTGGCAGCTGTAGGTAGCAATGCTCCAGTTGCGTCAGACAATCCGTCTAATAAAGATCCTGCTGCCGGAAATACGGATGCAGCCAATCCCAGCCCGGTTGCTTTCAAAGCTAATTTCCCGAGTTTAGAGAAATCTCTTTTCTGAACATTCTCACTTGTTCCTTTTGTGAAACTGTCAGAGACAGCATGAGATGTAGATGTTCCACGGGATAAACTTTCTGTTACATTCATAGACTTCAAGGATTCTGCCTGACCGTTCATTTCTCTGCATTGGTAAAGCATAAAATCCGCATCATTAGGTTCAATAGGGTCTGCCACTACTAAATAGGCGTAATGCCTACTTTTACTCATTCCTGCCATAAGTTTGTCTATTGTTGCAGGATATAAGTTTTTATACTGCCCTTCCATGGAGGGTATTCCGGTCAGCGCATAGATATTCTCAAATACTTCGTCTGTTATTTCTTTCTTAAACTGTGTCAAATCCGTATCTGTTTCCGAAACTATTGAAGTCTGCAATCCCGGCCATGCGCCTTTTGTAAACTCATTCAGATATTTCACCATACTTTTAGAGCGTATGTTTTCTCCCAGAGCACGTAAACCTAAGTATAATTTGTTTTCGGTTCCATTGCCTACTATCAAAAACAACAATTGCGTTTCTTTAGGTAAAAAGCAGGAATACAGAATCTTTTGTATGGCAGTAAAACAACTTTCGGCAGACTCTTCCAATGGTTTGCCAATCTGTCGGATTTCAATCCATGCAGCTTCTTCTTTCAGTGTATTGGGTATAGCTTCCAATGAAAATATATCGTTCTGACTTTTGTCTCCTATTTTTTCCAAATATTTACGCTCCGTACAGAATGATAAAGACTGAGACAGAGCTGTAGCGGCTAAAACCTTAGCCGCCGGTTCTAATGTTTGTATTTGATTTTCCATTGAATTAATCAATTAAAATACGTGTTTTTTTTAAACTTTCCTTATAACTTTGTAATAGTTGATAGGTTGTTTGATTGATAGATTGTTTAATCTCTTTATTCCTTGAAATAGATTTATATACGGAATTTCTAATATCTTCTTGTATATCATCCCACTTTTCACTGATTGAATCAAACACTTTTTGCCTGTCGTCTTTATCCAAATCTTTTTGCAGTGCATCACGTTTTTTTTCCTCTTCGGATTTACCCAAGAACAATTGTCCTAAAAATGTGGCTCCACCGACAATCCATGCAAGAGGACCACCTAATAAGAAAGCAATAGCTCCACCAATGGCAGCCCCGGTAACTGCTCCAGCCCAATTTGCACTTTCAGACGCAATCTTTTCAGAAATAGAGTCCAGTACACTATTCAGATTTATATTACCTGTATTAAGTGTTCTTATATTCAGTTCGGTCTTAGGAATATTTATTCCCTGATTTGAATAATGAATAATAATATTTTCAACCTTTGTTTGTATTTCAGAAGTGTTTTCAGATATAGCTTCTTGCATAAATGCGGTAATTTGAGGAACGACTTCTTCTATTCCTTCCTGTACATTGTTTGTTATAGAAGTCTGTAAGTCATACAAAGAATAATCATTATCTGCATCCCTGAAGGATGTTATTGTACCAGCAACCTCATCCGTAATACGATCCCAAAGCGTATAACCAAACTTTTCTATAAATGAGTCATAAATTATATCACTCTTTTGCAATTGGCTTATAGCTTCTTCCAAACCTTCATCCATACCTTCTGTCCGCAAGTCCATACGAGCAACTTCTGCCACACCCTGCGAAATAGTTAAAGAAGGGTCTTGATCTCTATATATTTGTGATTCCTGAATATTCCAACATTTACTTATAAGAGGCTTTATAAAATCCATTCGTGAAGCCCCACCAGTCAAAAATACACCATAAATAGGAGCGTTATTAATATGACTGGATACAAAATCTCGTGCGGAGTTTTCTATCTCCTTAATATATCCAACCTGTTCAAGCAGAGAATTGAGTTCCCCTGGTTGATATACCATTTTGAAGCGATCGTCCTCAAAATCTTCATCATCAATAAAATCTTCAAAATTAATTGTTTTCTTGACTCTTAATGATGAATCGAAATAAACTTGTTCTTTTACTTTTCGTGCTTCAAAAAGAAGATATGGCATCAATCGTGGATATTTTTCCTCAAAACGATGAATTGATTCATCGTTTTCTTCACATTGTTTGAAAATTGTTTTTTCTATAAATGAAGCTCCACAATCGTATCCATGATCAATGAGTTTTCTATTTGAACTCATATAAGTAAAATCCAACGTACTTGACCCCATATCAAATACGACAGCACCTTTTGCTATATACTTCCCAATTCCGGAAGTAACATCATGTTGAGCACGGACAAAAGCAGCTCTGGATTCCTTTGTCAATCCAGCAATAGGCAGACCTGCTTGTTTTGCCATTTGCAAATACAAATCTTGTGTTTGTTTATCCCAGCCGGACGGAGTGGCAATATAAACCAAGTGATTGCCATCTGTCAGCATTGCAGAATTATTCTCCCGAATACGTCGATATACCTCTTGCATATAGCATATCATGAGTTTTTCTGCTTCTCCGTTCATATCTTTTGGAGCTTTTTTAAAGCAAACATGAACATCAGCCTGTTTCAATATTTCCGGATTAAAAGCAGAATCTCCTATGTAGGCTGTCCCATTATCCAAAATAGTAATTGCAGACGGAATAACTTTTTTATTACCACCCATTTCAAGGTCTTTTGCCGGGTCTAATTGCTCAGCAGGAACATCCCACTGTAAAGGACAAATAGCAGCAGATGTTTCGCCATGACCTAAATCTATACCTATAATATATTCGTATTTTTTCTTATCCATCTGTGCCATAATTCCTGTTTCTTTGCTTTCATCTGAACTTATAGATTTATTTTCCACCTTTTCCTCTATAAAAGAAATTAAAACATTAATATTAGAGAATCTAGTTAATTCTTTTTTTATTAAAGAAATCCCATAGACTTCATTAATTCGAGCAACTAATAATTTAAAATTAAGACGTGCGTCTTGTATATACACATATTGATTATACCAATTAACAGAACAACTCCTCAATGCCCTATAAACATTTCTTTTTACTTCTTCATATTCTTCACCACTTGTACAATTCAGCCTCCTCGACACGATAGAAATGATATAACCGATATTCTTTCCTTTGATTTCAGAAGCAGATATCTGTAATCTCTCATAATATATATGAAGATGATCTATGAAAAAATCAGCATCAACAACTTGTAATTCATTGATGTTTACATTTTCATCAACAAATTTATAAGATGTACATTGCTTAATTATATTCAAAAGATTTTCTCTAATAGAAGATTTTATTTCATTCATACCAATCATTATTTAATTGAATTAGGAATAAAAACACGTCCCTTTAATACGACATTATGATTTTTTATAATAGCTGGCAATACCTGTGTTAATACTATAGTATTGGGACTTTCAATTACATCAAACCAATTCTTATTATCTTCCGTATAATCTACTACAGAAAGATTATAGTTATCTAAAATATCTGCCATATCTTCAATGCGTTCTTGAATTTTTCGCAAGAATTTTTCATCTTCATTATGGGCACGTTTATACCCGATCAAGGATTGCACGCTTTCCAGTAAAAAACGGTATTCTTTTTCCAATGTCGGTTTCTCCTGGTTTTCATATTTATATACCACTTTATTAATTTGTACTCTGAATGTATCAATCAAAGAGTCAACGCTCTCACAAATGCTTTTTATAATGGAGAGAAACAAGTCAACATTCAGTTGAGACTGTACTACTTTAGTTTTTTCAAGGGTCTCAGGAGGCATCTTAGAAATAGATTGCGATCCAGAAGAGGCATAATATAATACAATCGCCGTACCTGCTATTGCTCCGAATACTGCTCCCCATGTACCCAGTAATATACCGCCAATTCCGCCACCTATGGCAGTACCAGTCAAGGTCACGGGATATTGTTCTTTCTTCAAGCCTGTTTGAATTATTGGTGATTGTGTTTTAGGCTTAGGTTCTTGAAGAATAATATCCGGAGTTATTTCTTTTGTAATAGACTGCTGAGCATTTAACAAAGAAAGGGCAGCTTGTAGTATATAATCTTCTGACTGTGTAAGCCCCTGTCTAAAATCTCCCTCATTGTTAAACATTTCATTCAGATAATCATTGATAATACCCTGAATGCATGAAGAATCAGAAGGTAATTTTAATCCTTGTAACTTTGTTCCTAACACCGACTGATTGCTTTTAAAGATAGAGGTAAGTGATTGTAAAGCCATAATATATCAACTATTATACGCTTATAAGTCCCCGGAATTCAGCATTAGATTCGTATAAAAGCAAAGGCGTGAGGACTTGTCTGCTATTCATCGAAAAACAGGCATCGCCAAACGCCTAATCAGAAATGAATAAAAACAATACTCTCACGCCGTTCTGGTATGAAGATATAGCACAAGCTAAACAACATATACAAAACAGATGAGCGTCATGTCCGTAATCCTTCTGATTTTGAAATTGGCGATTTCGTTTTTCAGGATGTGTGGCAAAAACGCTTTCACTACACCGGTCATTTCTCTAACCAGATGTTGCAAATATACATTTTTGTTTTGAACATGACGCTCTTATTTGAGTATTTTTTTACCTTTACCAATTGTTTGATGCAAACATAAAGTTATATGTTTTCTTATAAAAGGATTTTGAGAATGTTTTTTATGGAAAAGATAAGAAAGTCTCAAAATCACCCTAAAATGATACTGTTTTATGAATGACGAACTTGAAATACTACAATGTTTGATAGAGAATAGAATATTTGCTCCGTCTCCTTCTGCTCTGGCAAAAAGACTTGCATACAAAGGGAAAATGACCATTTATCGTGTCATGGAAGGAAAGGTTTCTTTTAGGGTGGTACATGATGTCTGGAGAAAACTGTTAAAAGAGTTCCATATCACAGATGATATACCTTATTTTATTGGACGGGTTTGCTATATCACTAAACTTTTCCATAATGCCATCCTCCCCGAAATGAATACCAAACATCCGGAGTGGATAGAAAATGTGCTTATATCTTTGATAGATGATATATATGTCTATAATTCCGATAAGTTTAACAAGGAATTTGTGCCAATACTTAAAGATTTGAGAAGGGACGAACCGGATATTTATTGGGGGATGGCAGTATTGTTTTATATAAAAGCGAAGGGCTATGATCCATATGGGAGGGCTACGGAACAAATACTATATAAGTTTTTGGATCGTTTGGACAGTTTCTTGTATACGCTATATCCTGAGAATAATATGGCACATCAAGTAGCTTGTAATCTAAAATCATTAGCGGAGCGAAATAAAGATAATAAAAACATATGGTGGTTGTTATATAATGGGACCTTGATATTGCGTTATTATACAGATCCAAAATTTATCAATACTGCCATAAAATGCTTTCAACTTTTAAATTGGCCCGCCAGAAGCTACTGGATAATCCCTAAGACAAGCTATCAAGAAGGAGTCCAGGCATGGTTGATGGTTGAAAACAACTTTAATACTGCTACCAATGGATATTACATATTACTTCAACTTGAAACAGGAAAAGATACAAACACGTTTAAAGCCTAAGATATGTGTGTCTTTCAGTTTTGGACAATAGATACAGAGGAAGATTACCCAATTTTACAGACTAGCAAAATGGTTAATAAAAAAAAGGAATTTTGCCATTATCTTTATGACTACGACTCTGATGACCGAATATTAAAAATTACTCCCAATCCGGATACAGGAAATCTTCATAAACTTCCATTATCAATGTATCAAGTAAACTTGTCCGAGCCTAAGGGAATAAACGAAAAAATCTGGAGTCGTATATTTACTAAGTTTGATAAAGGTATAGGGGAAACCATTTATAAAAATGCTTTAGAGAATTTTTTAGGTATTAGTAATCGTAATAATGAATATACAATAAAAGATGTTATTATAACCAGGTTAGATTTCCTGCTTATTCTAACAGAGGCTGGAGTGGATAAAACATATCAATTGCCAATTAGCGCCTATTCTTTTTTATCAGATATCAATCCATCTTATAGTATTATGATCACTGAACATAAAGATGATTCTGAGATATATGTTGAGTGGGATTCTTTGGGGTATGCTATAAAATTATCTGAGTTTACGTTGAAGAGTTGACACATATGAAGGTATATGGAGCATTGATAATTTAAAGGGAATAGGTCTGCAGGTATACGCTTCCGCGATAGCGTATTGAGCCCAGTTGTAGTTTACTTCTTTTCTTAGTTTCTTTTTTGCTGTTATCCGTTTCCTTTCAGCTTCTGGTTCCTATAGTTCCTGCCCTCTTCTTTTTTCAGGTACAACCTCATTCTGTCCTTTCCGAAGTCTCCTCTGTTGGCATTATAGTTATTGATAACCATTCCTTTTATATCAGCTTTATCAATCCCATGTAACCCAAATGTTCCTGTGAGATAGAAAAGTGCATTTTCATAGAGCACACCATACCTGCATAACCATTTAGCTCTGGCCAGGATAGACTGATGCCTGTGACCGTCCTCGTAGGATTCAGGATATTCCAGACGCCACTTCTTATCTATGTAATTGATCAGCGTCTTGTCCTTCCATTGTGCCTGAAAACAATTATTCTGGATTATTTCTGCCGAGGTATGAGTAAAACTATTGCTTATGTAACCTTGATTATAGCCTCTCATGGGAGTTACTCTGAGAGACGGGGAATGCTCAAAATGATAAGGGGTAAGAGAATCCCGTTGCGGATTGATATAGATCTCCGGATCCGAACTTAGGAAAAATGTACGGCTAAGATTACCGCATTTATCATCAAACTGCACTACTCCTGCATAGAGTTGTTCTCTAATACATCTGAAGAGTTCATTATGATACATCGGGGTTGTGTTATCATGGAGCATTACCACTTTTACTCCTGATCCACTCGGTGAAAACCAAAGTGCATAGATATGGAGACAGTCTGCATTAGCGATCAGGTTTCTCTTGAATTCCTCGGCATCAAAGTGGCTTTGGAAATGGTCAAAATCCAGAACTAATACATTGGAATACTCCCTGAGATTTTCCGGATCATCATTCCGGTAATCAAAGATCCCCGAGGGAGCAATCATTGGTAACAACTTCTTCGCCTGCTTGTATTCTTCTTCTGTCGGCATAGATCTAAGTCTTACCGTTTGCTGGAATAGTTCCTGATCGTCTCTAATCATCCCCAGGACATAATCAAGGTTATAACGGATTTTACTCCTGGAATCATCCGCATTATTATAGTAACTGACTGTTTTGTTAATCATCATATTTTGGATTTTTATTATTGTTATTCTCTCTACACATAACCACTCTTTTTCATTGGAGGTGCTATGTTCAGTATTTATGGTAATAGAATGGAATAAAAGTAATATGGATAAATAACAAGATCAACAAGAGAGAGACCACTTCGTGCTCTTTCCTAAGTGATAAAAGAAGGAGATAAAATGTTTAAAGTTTTTCTCTGTATCACTTTGGGTAGACAGCGTAGCATGTCTTCTCTCTTTATACTATATCATTCACTTATTCTATCATTATTTATCTACCCCCTTTTTTTTACTTCTTATATAATTTAACTAGTTTATCGAAAAATAGGGGGTAACTTATAATGTTATTCATTTCTATCTACTATTTCTATTTATTATTTATATCTACCCGCTTTTTTTTACTTCTTATATAAATTAACTAGCCCATCGAAAAATAGGGGGTAAGGCTCTCAATATATTATTTCAGAAGAACCAAAGGAATGTAGCATCTATTTTATATACAGGGTTATCTTTATTTTCCTAAGAATATCAGATAATGCTTTGTATCTCGCTCTTTCCCGCTTGCCTCTCTTTATCCCCAAAGCCTCCAGATAATCAAAACTGACTTCTTTAGTGTATTCCCGATCCATACCGATAGCATTTCTCATATCCTCATCATCCATTGCCAGTTGTATAATTTCATTCTTAAGGTTACTGCGGATATTCATTCTATCCAGCCTGTTTTTCCAGTCAGATGATTCCCGGCTATGTGACGAACTGATTACCCTGTTCTCATTGAAGTACGCATACATCCTGCCTATGAAATCATACTTGAAGTCATCCGTATAATATACCGTATAAGTACCACCGTCGTGTTTTCTTATGCCTATCCTTGTAATTAGCTGACTGAAGAACCAGTCTTTCTGATTCTGTGTATCGGTAGTGGTTCCATAAGCCCGACGTATTCTGGCTGATTCTATATTCGGCAAGGTCCAGTCACCGCACATTACAATCTGGTCTATATCCCGGTAGTTATTGGTACTCTTGTTATCTGAAGAACCATAATAGGTAACAGTAAACAGTTCCTTGGGGACACCCTTAAGCAGTAAAGCCTCACTGATCTGTTCTGCATATTCTGATTTACCCGGACCGTCATCACCCCCGTTGATATCCTTCCAGCATACGACCAGGGTAGGTTTGTTTATAAGCATGGCGATACGGCTGGTAAACTCGTCAAAACGTCGGAGATTGAGATTCCTTCTGAACAGTCCGAAGTCTATTTTCCGGAATTCAGTCACACAATTATATTTCCGGTCCACATCAAGAAGCCTGAAGTTCCTGGAGTCCTTGAACAAAAGATCACCTGCCCCTTCGAAGATCAGTACATGCGTATTTATGTACACTCCCGGAGGACACAGGTCAACGGGATAGAATGTAATGCCTGCCTTGTCACTGTCGGAGAGCATCCATGAATCATAATATTGCGGAATCAGGTTTAATGCCACGTCACGCTTGATACGGTTGATTCGGTAAGACTGGTTGAAAAGATCATTCCTGGTATTCCTGATGAAATGGTCGTAATAAATTTCGATTTCTTCCGGTGACATACAAATGATATTGCCCGTATCATCGGTTTTACTGAATACTCCCAGAATTGTTTTATCAAATTCCACGAAAGGTCTGATAAAGGTGGGAGTCTCGTCAAACAGGATATACCGTCTAAGATCCGGCCTTACCATTAGTTTCCTGAAATCCCCGTCAAATGAATCTACGGGTGACTTTGGACGGTAAATGAGGAAATAATTGATCAGGTCAGTCCAGAAACGTACATGTGTGATCAGGATAATCTTTTTCTCCATAAGAATTTCGGGATTGTCCCTGTATTGATTCAGAAAGGATGAACGCTCCTTATCACTGGATATGATCATAACGTCGCTTTCTCTCAATATATCACCATAGCCCAATTCCCTGTTCACCAGGTTAGCCAGAATCCAGTCATACATCTTACCCAGTTCGTCACGGGTATCAACACAATACAGAATCCCCGAGTTATATTTCTGTCGGATCAGACTCTTGATTGACTCTGTTTTACCGCTACCACAACCTGAGGAAATGATATAGCCTCCGTTATCATCCGGGACATCGATTACGCCTGTACTGAGTTTCATTCTAAATCCCTCACCAGTGATATGTGGGGTTATATTAAAAAGCTCTTTCATACATCACCTCCTTCCTGTATATCATCTATGACAATCCATTCGTCATGATATCTTTCTATCAGGAAATTCAGATAAGACTGTACGTCCTCTTCATCAAAATAGCCTTCGTCGATATCCGGTGACATTTCTTCCCAAAGTTTGAAATCCTCTCTGATCTGTTCTATGAGTTCCGATTTCTTAATAACTATTGTATCCATCTGTGTATCTATTATTTTTGTGTTATGTATCTGCCCAGTTCGTTATTAAAGGCAAGAATATCTTTTTAATGTTATTTTATGCATGTTTTTGTTTTAAGATGAATGGGGTAAGTCAGAGACAGAGAGCATACGATAGTAGAGAATATGACATAGCCGATAGGATATATGTAAATATTTTATTCTTCGAAAAAGCTTACTCTTTAAGCAAAAGTACTCTTTTTGCAAACTTTTTTATAACACCTTATCTCCCTCCGGGGGATTATGTATGTCACTTCACTACGTTCCTTTACTCTTTGCCTCCAGCTAACTCCGGTTATACAAAATTTATGGTTTATCTGTCGTTTTATCGAAATCACCCTTAGTCTTTTGTGAGTAGATATTCAGAGTAACCCCAAAGGCACGCAGAAGGAAATTCTTTAATCCCAGGTATGCTTCGATCTTTGGATAATCCCTTTCACATATTCCTCTGAATTCTTTTAGAGACACATTAATGACCAAGCCTTCATATAGATCATATTTCTCCTGTAACCTTTTGATATCCTCCCTGTATCTTCTAGGGATTCTCTGTGGAACTGTTTTTTCGTTAACATCAGGGCAGTTCGTAACCTGACGGTCGAGCATAGAGCTATCGTTCTTATCTGACAATATTATATTTGGTTTCATACATATATCAAGCTTTCGAGGGATTTGAACGGCAAAACAGATATTTTTTTGAAGGAAAAGAAATGGTCAGGCTAACCCTGAATCTCTTTTTATCCGTCTGTCCCGGGAAGGTGTCCCAGAAAATATGTATATTTGGGGATTTTATCTATGTGATGTAAATAATACGAAATAGATATTTGTATGTAATCTATTGATAATGTTTGTAACTATACAAATACTTACTATATCATGTCTGTAATTACGCTTATTCGCAAATGATAAAAAACATAATTTTGGAGGGTATTTTATATAAATCTCATGCCTAAAATACTGAAAAATGTGATATCCGGGACAGTGGGATTGTTAGTTCTGGGACAAAGGGACAGTGAATAACTCAAGGAAAACTTAGGAATCTTCAGATAAATAAAATCTCTAGCTTGAAGTTGCCGATTATTTATTTTCTGCATAACTTTGGGAAGTTTTTCATTCTATAATTAGAGTTGCGAAATTCCGAAATAGTAACATGCCAAATTTTGTTTTGTTAAGAAAGGACTTCTATCTTAGCGGAGTATGGAGGTCCTTTTTATATTTATGGGGTGGTAGAATAATAAGAATTTGCCGGTATAATCCCTCAATAATTCAAATAGTCAATTGTGTAATGAAGCTGTTGTCCCGTCCCACCAGAGTTATTTTGATGGAGAATACAAAAAAATATTTTTTTGTTTTTATCAGGTGACATAGATGAGATTTTTTCTTTGTCCCACTTAATGCTGTCCCACTTCGTATTGTCCCACATATATTTCAATCATACGAACAAAAATTTCTCAAAAATCTTGGCTATGAATTTGCCACTTAATGATTTTCTGTTTAATTTTGTATAGTTTGATTTTTTAGGAGCTGTGAAGCTCTCTCCAAATGAATAGAATAGTTTAGAAAACTTGAAGGGCTTCTGCCTCAGAGGAGGGTTATGAAGTCCTTTTTTCGTCCCACTTTAATTTTTCGTTTTTGTATTCTCTTAATCCAAAGAGTTTCGTATTTTTGCAATACTATTGTACCATTATTTATTTGTTTAAACATATGTCGTATTCAAGTCTTTGTGAAAAGGCAATTATAATTATTAGACTAGTACTTTAAATGTCAAAGCGGTGTGAGTTTTCCCTGAAGAACTTTCATCGCTTTATTTATTATGCAAAGGTGAGTGATTAAAGATTACACCCCGAAATTACACAATCTCCTGATAATATGCAAATGATTACTTGTCATATTTCAAAGTGTTGCTGATGATTGATGTGAACCGATGTTTTTGTTCTCCGTATTTCTTGTTTACTAAAAATATGTTTTTTACATTGGTATGTCGTTCTGTGGCATATGGGGGCATAGTCTTTCTCTTTCCTGTATGACCGGAAACGTACTTTTATATCTTATACGAGGGTTTTGATAAGACCGATTTCTTTGTGAAAAGGAGAAGTCTGTGTTGTTGTGAAGCGATGGGAGTCGGCGGATTCTTGTCGCTTTTATTTTTGGTCAGTAAGAATTTTATGCTTAATTTTGAACCGGGCGTGAATGGGATTGTGAAATTCTGTGACGTTGCTGAATTAATATAGTGAAATTAATTTTTAGTTTGTGTTGGAAAGGAATTCTGTCTCATTAGGGATATGGAGTTCCTTTCTTATTTTGGGGAGTAAGCCGGAGGCAGATAGCCGGTAAACAAAGTGAGCGTAATATACATAACTCCGGCAGGGAGATGAGAGTGGAATGTTTTTTCAAATCGTATACATTTTATAATAGAAGTAGAACAAATTTAGAGTAAGGTTACTATATCCCCCAATCTAAGTTTGTTCTACCCTCAAATTCTGCTGAAGAATAATACCAGTCTCTGTAAACAAACAAGTTAACCTATCCGATAAATAGAGTAACAAGTAGGCTTGTCGCTATTAATAGCATAAATAAAGCCAAGGCATTATTGTTATTATCAGTAGCATCAAAAACAAGATATAAAGCAATACTTGTAATATATGGTTGGGGCATTTCTTTTTAACAAAAGCCGATACCATGTTTATGTGTGACAAAATATGAATGGCAAGCAGAGCGAGCAATACAACTCCTGCCCACAAATGAATATTACCCCAATCGTGCCCTCCCAAACCAAACAAGTGCGAACCCCATGGAGTAACGCTTTGAAATCTGACAGCATGCCGGGAAGGAATAACTATTTCTAATATAACCCCACTTATACTTACCAATGCCATTGCTATCAACATAACAAAGTCTATGATAATATTAAGTGGCATCTTGTTCTTTCCAAACATCATTCTTTATGATTGTGCCCATGGCATTCATGGTGATGTGCATGGGATGAGCAGCCCACTCCCGAATCTGTAAGTTTTCCGTTTAAATAGTCGATAGCGATATCAAGGATATTACCCGAGCAACCTCTTATAACTTTGATGTTGTGGGCTGTAAGTACATTCAAAGCACCTTGCCCCATATTCCCTGCCAACATGACACTGACTCCCATGTTTTCCAATTCTCCTGCTATATTGGACTTGCATCCGCATCCTTGTGGAGAAGGAATTGTCTCACTACTTAGAATTTGATTGTCTTGCCCTATTGTCAGGATTGTGTAATACTCACAATGACCGAAATGGTTATCAACCACCTTGTCTCTAGTCGGAATTGCAATTTTCATCATAATCTCATTTTTATTAATGTTAATATTACTTATGCTTATGTCGTTGGAGTGACATACTGGACATTCTATTTTACGGATTTTAAATGCGGGATTGATATTATTGAATAAAAAACCGCATACTCCGCAACAAAACCATTCACTATCAGTGTACGCTACTCCGCCTTCTATCATTATAGCAACACCACTAACCAATGCATTGGCAATCTTTTGCCTTGCACTGACATATATTCGGCTAAGTGTCGGACGTGATACCCCCATTGAAACAGACGCTTCCTGTTGAGTCTTCATTTCATAATCACACAGCCGTATCGCTTCATATTCTTCAAAGTGCAAGAGTATAGCATCCTTACGGCAACTGTTTGAAGTTATAGGTCTAAATCCTTCAACAGAAGGCATATTATTAACTTTACGGATGTTCTTAGGACGTGGTGACATTATATAATTTATTATTTTCGTCTGCAAATATAATGAACAAATGCTCAAAATGAAAAACAATGGGTGACTTTTTAACACAACAGGTAAGGACCTTGAGTTATATTCCTTTGCCCCCCTCAATATAAAACTCATTTATGTTTGAGAGCAGGATGTTTATTATTTATCTTCACGCCCTGCTTAGTGATTTAAAACTTTTCACTATTTTGCAGCAATTCCAATAAACTGGTGCGTTAGGGAGTTGGAAGGAGATAATGAGAACGTAAGGATTTATCTTCTGTTTGTAATCTGGACAATTTAATAAGTTAGGGGATAATAGTTCATTCCCTTCATGTTACATAATAGAAGTACTTTTTCTTTTTGTGAATATTCCACCCTATTAGTTATGTATCATATACTACATAACTTCCGTCTCCGACTAATACCCGATGAAGAAAAAAAGAAGTCGGGTCATCCCTCAACTTCTCTTCTTATAAAGATTTTCTGTTACTGAAGATTCATGTCACCATTGATTATCATATAACAGATCATAAACTTTTTCATTTCAGATTATACCTTCTGATTAATTTGTAAACGGTTGATTTGGAAAATCTGGCTCCCCTGGAAGTTACGAATCCCTCCCTGTTGAGAATATCCGCTACCTCCTGCAGAGTATGTTCCTCTTTGAGCAATGTACGCAGCATGGCGACAGCTCTCCTGTTATTGGGATTGTTGTCTGCTTTCTCCCTGCAGGTTCTGATACTGCTTCGGATTGCCTGCTCATGTTTGTCCATCAAATGTTCCGGATTGCCCAGTCTGAATCCCATTGCCTTCTTTGCCTGCAGGGCGGATTTTGTTCTTGCCGCTATCAGTTCCGCTTCATATTGTGATATCGCCGACAGTATGTGCAGCATCATTTTATTGGCTTGTGGGAAATCACAGAATACAATTTCCACATCATTCTCCAGAAGATTTGACAGGAAGGAAACATTTCTGGCCAGCCGGTCCAGTTTGGCAACGATCAGTGTCGCTTCCGTTTTTCTGCAAAGACTCAATGCTTCTTTGAGTTTAGGTCTGTCTTTTTTTCGCCCTGATTCAATTTCAACATATTCAGCAACCGGAGTTTTGTCACGAAGATATTTCTGTATAATTTCCCTTTGTGCTTCAAGTCCCAGTCCTGAAAATCCTTGTTTCTGTGTGCTTACCCGAAGATAAGCTACATATTGGTTGTTCATTGATTCTGATTTTTAATAGTTTTAACAGTGGTTCCGCCGACCAGACGTTCGTCCAATCTATGGAACCGGTTACATTATTACATAAAAAAAATCCTGTGAGTTTTTGAGTTTTCATATGCTCTACTGTCTCACAGGATTCCAGTTATTACAGATTCTGTTATTTCAGGGAAGTGTTATTCTCTTATAATCCCGTACTCTTCAGAAATCCTCTTCTCATAGTCATCCGTTTTCTCCACATTCTCATCTATCACAGAAACAAGCATGTCAAAGTAAACGTCTTCTATTATTTTCCTTTCTCCTTCAGAGTCGGGGATAAGATGAATCTCAAACAAATCCTTCCCTTCATCGAGGATAACCTGTACCATTCCTGTATGCCTGAATCCCTGCACATGAAATTCCAGGCCAAGATTTACAGGTCTGACCGTATTCGTATCTATTCCCCACGACATCATGACAATCGGTCGGGTTCTCAGGATACTCCATATATACCCTGCCAGTTTTAGATCATAATTGTTATTTCTTTCCATATTAATCCACATTGTGTCCTTCATAAAACTCAGTAAAAGTCAGGCCTCTCATAAGTTTCTTTTCCGGACAAATATAAAATCTGCCATATTTCGTATCTATCACGGGCCCATTGCCATGCCCGTTGTAGTATGTACTGTTCCGGCCTATGATCCCGACCCAGTTCTCTTTCATGTCAGCCTCCCCGCTTTTGATATACCGGAAGGTGTCACACATGTATTCCCACTCTTCAACTGTTGTAAGATGATATTTTCCTTTCTCGTTTTCTATACGTGCAAGAAAGTTCTCGATTATCTTTTCCATACATACTTCTGTTTTTAAGTTAATGATATTCTGTTGCTTTTTAGTCAATACCTCTATTCTGTAAAAGTTTTCACCGCAACTTCTGCATTGAAATGAGTCACCTTTTATTTTTGATTTACTCATCATGCGTCCACACTCAGGACAGAATCTTCTCGTCTTCATGTTCCTCCATTGGGTACAGGTTATAATATTCTGTATAGATTCTCTGGTAATCTTCCATGTTCAGGTCAGGAAAAACGGAGTGATACATGTAATACAGGTCTTCCACATTCCATATATCTTCCTGATCGAGCAGGGCGAATATTTCGTCTGCAGCTTCATCGAATTCATCATAGATGCCTTCTCGCCTTCCCTGTATTTCAGGTTGGTGGGGATAAGTTTCAGTACAATTCCCAATGATATGCTCCACCAGTCTCAGACACCCCATGAGATCTTCTTTCACCGTAACTTCATGATCCGTATGTGGCTCGTAATATCCGCAACTGAGATTGACGCAACTAATCCCGAGCCCTTTTTCTTTCAATGCAAGAATATCAGTCATCATCCCGTCCGTTTCCTTATATCCGAACTTCTCATGTCCGGTAGCTTTCAGGAAGTCAGGAGAACAGAGGGAAGTCCAGTTAATTTCAGTAATAATATCCTGACACCCTTTTCTGTCCGGTTCTATAACAAACCGGCAGTTAGCAAAGAAGTCAATCACCGCGTTCTCTGAACCGACACATCCTTTCTCTTCACTGACAAAGAAGGCCAGTTTCAGGATTTTGTACTTTTCCAGACATTTGAGCGCTATCCAGATTCCATTCTTGTCATCCGCTCCGAGTCCTTCCTGTCTCTTGTTCCGGGAGCTGTATCCGAATATAATTTCCTCCGTCTCAATAGCCGTGAAATCTTTTGAATGTAACCTCTGCACCTGGTCAAGATGTGCTACGATACAGGGATATGATTCCGCGTCTCCCTTTGTTATATACAGATTCCCGATTTTATCAATTTCAAGTTTTACACCGGGGATTCTTTTTACATAATCCCATATAAACTTTGTCATCGTCCATTCTTTTCCGCTTGGGCTATAAATCTTATATAATTTCTTAAGTAATTCCATAATTCTTATTTTTTGTGGGTTAAACAGTCATTTCATTCATCTCGTATGTATAAGGCAGTCCGGTTTCTTCATCTATTATGTCATAGAGTATACCGTCCAGTTCATGAAGCTCTCCTCCCGCCAAGAGTTTATTCCCGGACTCAACCGATATGTTTTTCTCCTCATATTCACAGAGAATATTGTTCCATACCCGGTATACGGTTATGTCTCCTGCATGCTCATAGTATTCTTCATCATAGTCGGAATAATGCCAGTTTTCTTTTTTGTATGTCTGTTCCGCTGTCTTCCGGCATTCTTCACAACAATAGTCTTCCTCTGTTATTTCTGAATGGAATGTATCCTTTTCCGGAAAATACCTTGTACATTCAGGGCATTCCATAACATCCGATTCATGATGGTATTCCCCGTTTTTTTCTATCCATACGAATTCATCCAGGTTCTCCACGTCACAGTAATACTCGCATCCATGGCAATATACGGGGCGTGTTTCATGACAATGGTAGCCATGAAAATCATCGTATTCCTCCTCCTCTTCTTCATCATTTATAGAACCGTCAGTAACATCCAGTCCAATGTCTCCATGTCCATAATTGTCAGCTACTCTATCGTATTCATCATACCACTTGAATGAGTCCTGATAACTAAGTGAATCGCCATAGTCCAGGTCACATTCTATTCTGAATTTCCTGTCTGACAATGAATTCTCCTCAAGGTCAACGAACTCTCTTGCATCACCTGCGCCTGCACCGACTTTTTTGTAACCGTCAATGTATCCCCCTTTGATCAGGGCATCTATCAAGGCACGCTTCAGGATATCATTTTCATCACTGGCATATTGTCTTTCAGCCAGTCTCCATTTGTTACCATCCTGATCCTTGACTTCATTATAGATAATACATCTTGCAATCACCATATCATCCTCATCGGTCAGGTACGCTGCACTTGCATTGACGGAGTCCATATAGAAATAGTAATAATCCTTGTCCGTCATGCATGAAGAGAAATCCCCTTTGCACCAGTCTGATGAATATATCTTCTCAAAGTCTTTATCAACGTGCAGTGTGTTTTTCGGGAGTCTGCTATGAGTATACACCTGCCAGTCTGCCGAAAATTCCTCACATAGATAGGTCACTACCTGTTCAGGAAGGGTTCTGCCAAATTCCGTTTCCTGTATGATGGAACGATAGAGTTTTCCCGCTTTCATTTTAAACACCTTTTCTCCGTTCCCATGATTAATGTAGCGGATTGCCTTAGTGTCCCCGTCTTCACAGAGCCCTTTCAGACTGTCCGTTTCAAGGTTTCTGGAGTAAAAAAAGTCTCCATCCAGTTCCAGAACATAACGCAGGGAGTTATCCGAGTGTCCGCTTATAATTATTCTTTGGGTAACGGTCTTTTTCAGTTCCGCCATTGAAGAGATATGAAGCAGCGTATAATCGTTTTTCTCTACCGCCTCATGTAATAATCTCTTGTCTTTCACATATGCCAGCAGTATCTTGTTCTTTCTGCTGCATACTCCGTTTCCATGCTTGATAATACCAAACATGTTTTTGAATTCTTCGTAATTTTGAAATTTATAGTATAACATAATCTTTTGTATTTTAGGTAAATAAAAAAAGGAGGACACCACGTTGATTGTGATATCCTCCTCAGATATAATTCCGGTCTGTTTCAACCGTTTCTCAAATGATCGGTATAGTCTCGTCAAGTACTCCTGATTCAACTATTTTCCGGGCTATCCTGTGTGAAGCCTCATTTCTCAGGTCATATCCATAGTCCTCTTTTCCCATCATCTCTATGACCTTTACCATAGTGCTGAACAGCTTTTGTTGGAGTGTCCTGTGATAATACCCCACTGACTCCGCAAACTTTTCACTGTTCCATGACATGTTGTTCAAGGCGTCTTCCAGTTCCTGTGCCGCCTTGAACTCTTTACTGTTTTCAAGTTCAAATCTTTCCATATTTCTTTCTGATTTGTTTTTAGTTAAAATATAGTTGTATTGGCCGGCCATTTTTCCGCGTCAGTATCAATGAACTGGTGCACATATTTATCTGACAGATACGCTTTTTCGGCTTTTAAAGTGGCTGCAATATAATTTGTTGCTTGTACCGTCAGCGAGGGCATCATTTCTATGAAGTCCTTGTACGTTTCCCCCTCTTCGGTAATTAAGGTATATTTGATTATATCGAAAGTGTAATGTGCCATACTTTATTCCTTTCCATTTTATTCAGAACCATTCCCGTTTTACTCACCGGTGTGCCCTGTCCGTTCATTTTCTTTTCTTAGCAACTGAAGTTCCATCTTCTCCGCATCAAATTCATAATTCATGCACTTTTTAAAGTTTCCCATTAAAAGAAGCAGGGGGAACAATATCCCATGCCTGCAATTCCTTCCGTGCTCGTCTAGTGCTGATTTACAAGTGTCACATTTGTATATGTCCTGTATGCATGTTATTTTCATATGTTTTTCTCCTTTCTGATTTTAATTCAACAAAAAAAGGGAGAAAGACCTTGTTTGTTATTTTTAGATCTTTCTCCCTTCATAGGATTTTGGGATGTCCCTGTCTATCCTAGGAACCATCCGTAATTTTCAGTGTCTTCTCCTCTCAAGGCTTTCTGAATGCCCACTGCAAAGTCTGTGGCGTTCTGATTCCTTTCGAGAAATTTGTCAATATAGGACTGTTTGGCTGCCTCGTTAAGAAGTTGCATCAGGTCCCAGCATGAAATTTTTGCTCTTCCGCGTAAGCCGAAGTTAGGGTTGTCAATATAGCCTTTGGTGGCTGCATTGATGTTTGAATCACCTAAGATAACTTTCGGCAATTCTTTCATCTGTGATGCCGGTAAAACCTGGTAAAGCCGTAAACGTCCGATTATCTGGCAGAATTGTTCCTGTGAAATCATCGTTCTTCCCAGATTCTCAAGAAGTCTCAAATTTTGTTCGGGGTTGAATTCCCGGAACAGTTTTAGGGCGGCTATATAGATATCCGTATCGCCCATCACTTCCAGACGTCCTGTCAAGCCGTCACATGTCAGCATAAGATTGCTGCATACCCTGACTCTCCATCCGATAAAGATTTTAAATTTTTCAGGGGATTTTTTTCCGTACAGGTTCTCTTCGTTCAGGCTTCTTACGCCGCCGATACAAAGATGCACTTCCTCACCGTTCATTTCCCGACATATGGTTCGGATATGAAAACAGAATGCCATCCTCTGATAATAGATGGTTTCGTCTTCAGGTTTGAGTTCTTCCTTCCTTTTTGTCAGTGCGGAAGGATGTCTGCCTAAAATCTTGTGTGAGACTCTGATTTCCGTATTACCGAAAGTTTCTCCTGCAAAAAATATGCTTGCCGCCTCCTCAATACGGTGTATAAAAGTCTGGTGGCTGATTGTAAGCTGGTTGTCTCCAAAGCTGGGTACAATACAGTTCGTTTCCAGTTCTTCAAGTGTAATGCCTGAAGTGTTTGATTCAATAAAATTGGGATGTTCTTTCTCCTGTTTCTTTTCCGATACAATTACTGCATCTTCGATAAAGGTTGGGTTGATTATGCCCATTTTTGTCATCATTCCTTGTTGTGGAACGACAGACAGTTCTCTTGTAGTTTCCATATTTTTATAGTTTTTAATTGGTTAATAAAATCCGATAAAAGAAAAAGCCAAGAGGTTTATTTCTTTGCTTTTACAAATATTCCTCTTAGCTTCTTTATTCCCTTGAGTATGGATGTTGTTACCTCAAGGATAGTTATAATTACGTCCTGTGCATTATCATAATCCATTCACTAGACGTTTCTATGGGTTTTCAGTTGCTACATTGCCTGTATCAACTTTACTTGCGGCGGATTTACGTTTGCTCCTACCACTATACTTCTCTACAAGTTCCACAATAGTTGAACCTGCCACGATGATCTCAGCAATGTATGCTGCGATTCTGATTCCTTTCATTAAATGTTTCATTTTTCTCTTGCTTTTTGTTGTTGGTTAATAATATGTTCTTGTTCTCTTGTCTTTTATTCTTATTTCTTATTCTTGTCATATATAAGGGTTTAAGGTGAAGAGAGGGGGAGGAAGAAGTGTAAAGAAAAGGAGAAGAAAAAAATAAAGAGCCGTTATCAAGACTCTTCGTCCTGACTTGGCTCTTTGATAGGCTATCATACTTTCATTACCCAGACTGTAGCTGTGATAATTACCGATACCGCTGCTATCCTTCGAATTGAATCGCCCAATGATCTTCTAAGTATTGGGGTCAACCCGGAAATTGTTTAATCTTGTTTGAAGCTTATGTGCACCATTTACTACCGGTGCAATCTCTACGCTTCAATTTATTCTCATCTATAAGAGTTTGAGGGGGTGAGAAAGGGAGAAATTACTATTTGTTATTGAGGTCTTTTTCCTCCACAGCTAAAGTCTTTAATTCATCCAACACTCGTTCATTCATATTTTGCATCGGGAAATATTGACCGCCTGTCATTGTAACACTAACTGACCCTATGATACCTGATGCCTCTAACATGTTGATGATCGTTTGGGCGGGAGTATTGTCTTTTTCTAAAGAAACCACCATAGCAATGAGTCTACGAGCATTGACAGGCCGTATACTTCTTTTATTAATGGTTATATACTGCATGACTTCTTTTATATCAGATAGTTCTTTATTTAATGGTTTTAGGCCTTCTTCGATTCCTTTCTTTATCACTTTGAGTACTTGATTACTATTTATTGGAATATTACTTTGGAGAGATGTTTCTTGGGATATCTTATTTTTTGCTCGATCTGCTTCCGTTTTAAGTATAAATGATGCAACATCTTCTGAACGAACTTTAATATATCTCTTGAACGCCTCTTCAGTAGTATGTCCAGTGATTTTCATCAATAAGTGACTATCATAGCCACGTTTGAGCATATTGCTTATGTAAGATCGCCGTGCGGTATGAGTACCTATTAGTTCCCAACGTTGTTTGATTGAATTAGTAACTTTGCCCCCTCTATCTTCTGTTACAATATGTTCTTCTGTAAGGCCGGCTTTTAATCCTATTTTCTTTAAATATCTCAACATCGTATTTTCTGTGATTTCAGGTAAATTGAAATCATATTTCTTCAGTATTTCCAAAGCTATAGGGAATAATGGAATAGTAACTCTACGGGTCTTTTTAAGCTGTACAATTTCTAGTACTTTTCCGCTGCTGGTTTCTTTTACGATACCTTCATTTAATGATTTTATATCACTAAATCGTTGTCCCGTCCAACATTGTAGGATAAAAACATCTCTGGCAACCCCCTCTTTATAAGGGAGTTTAAGGGAATATATCTTACTGATTTCTTCCTCATTTAAATAAATCTCATTTTCATCTCCTTGTCTGCTTTTGGGTTTGGAGTATTTGTCTAATTTAGCTTCGTGTATGTCTATCAGGTTATAAGGTTCTGCTCTTTTAATAATACCAATTAGTTGAACGCATTTATTGCCTACAGTACTTGTTGCAGTTGTTCGTTCACCTTTTACTTTTTTATTGAATAGGTATGTTTCATACTCTTTAATTAATGCCAGATTTATATCGTCAAAACTGATAGTATCTTGACCTTTTTCTTTTAGAAAGGTTTGGAAATCTTTTAATACAATTAAATACGTTTCCATTGTCGATCCTCTCTTATGTTCACCTGAGGTTTTGATAGTTTTGTCATTGGCAATAATATCTCGTAGCCAATGTATAGCGTTTATCTTATTAGTTCTTTGCATATTATTTTTGTATATGTATTTCCTTAATAAGTCCCAGCAATTTTTTAGTTCGCTTGGATTATCACAAAGATAACGCTTAAATTCTTCAAATTGACTTCTTAACTCTAACAATTTTTTATTGGTAATAGTATTATTTATATTGTCTGATTCTGTTAGGCGACAACTTATATACGCTTCTTGTTTTTTGATATTCCAATGTTCAGGATATACTTTTACTCCAGTCGACAATTTAGCCTGCTTCTGATTTATACGTACTATCAAATAAATATTAGTTGGTCTCTCACTTTTGGGTTGACGGAGGTTAAAATTAGCTTTTACAATTTCATTAATAAAGACTTGATGTGTCATAACCTTGTTCTTTGAATCGGTTCTTTAATTTGGTTCTTAAAATCCGTTCTTTTGGACTAAATATGATACTTTGTATAGATTAGAAGTGCTCTTATACCCCTTCTGAGAATATCTACGCAAATATTAGGTAGTTTCCGACAAATCATGTAAATTTGCGACAATTTAATAAGCTGATTTTTATGTCGTGTATACTGAATATTGAAACCTCTACCACTGTTTGCTCGGTAGCGGCCAGTCAAGACGGACAGACGATTTTTGTGAAAGAAGACTTGAAAGGCCCTTCACACGCTGTGTCTTTGGGAGTGTTTGTAGATGAAGCGTTATCGTTCATTGATAGTCATGCCATACCTTTGGATGCAGTTGCGGTGAGTTGCGGACCGGGTTCTTACACCGGACTCCGGATCGGTGTTTCGATGGCGAAAGGCATTTGTTACGGACGGAATGTGCCCTTGATCGGTCTTCCTACGCTCGAAGTGCTGAGTGTGCCCGTATTGCTGTATCACGATTTGCCGGAAGATGCGTTGCTCTGTCCGATGCTCGATGCCCGCCGTATGGAAGTATATGCTGCCGTCTACGACCGTGCATTGAACGTGAAACGCGCGATCGCCGCCGATATTGTCGATGAAAATTCCTATCTGGAGTTTCTGAATGAAGCCCCTGTCTATTTCTACGGAAATGGAGCTGCCAAATGCCGTGAGAAGATCATCCATCCGAACGCGCATTTTATCGATGATATCCATCCGCTGGCAAAGATGATGTATCCGCTGGCAGAAAAAGCAGTTGCCGGGGAAGATTATAAAGACGTGGCCTACTTCGAACCTTTCTACCTGAAGGAATTTGTAGCCTCGTTGCCTAAGAAGTCACTTCTTGGATGATCCCTTGAGTGGATGATCCCTTGAGTGAGTGATCCTTTTTTGTGAGTGATCCTTTTTAGCAAGAAGCTGTGACTTATGAGTGACCGTCGTCCTCCGACTTTTAATTTTTAATTTCAAAACTTTTAATTTAAAAAATGCAATACAATACCCAACAGAAAAGAATGCCGCTTCCCGAATACGGTCGCAGCATACAGAACATGGTAGATTATGCGTTGACCATTCAGGACCGTGCCGAACGTCAGCGTTGTGCTAACACGATTATCAACATCATGGGGAATATGTTTCCCCATTTGCGTGATGTTCCTGATTTTAAGCATAAACTCTGGGACCACCTGGCAATCATGTCCGGTTTTGAGTTGGATATTGATTACCCCTACGAAATCATCCGTGAAGACAACCTGGTGACCAAGCCGGAACCGATCCCATATTCCACTACCCGTATGCGCTACCGCCACTACGGCCACACGCTGGAAGTGTTGATCAGAAAAGCCTGCGAATTTCCCGAAGGAAACGAAAAGAGGAATCTGGTAGCCATGATCTGCAACCACATGAAGAAGGACTACATGGCATGGAACAAAGATACGGTAGACGACCGTAAAATAGCGGAAGACCTCTATGAACTTTCCGACGGCAAACTCCAGCTGACAGACGACATCATCCGCCTGATGGCAGAACGTCTGAACCAGAATTATCGCCCGAAAGTGAACTACAACAATAACCGGAACAGTAATCCGCGGAGAAGATATTGAAGTATTAGGTATTAAGTATTAGCGCGGCGATGTTGTTCGCTGCATGAGGTTTTGCACTTGCGGTCTAATACCTAATACTTAATACCTAATACCTAATACCTATTACCTATTACTTAATACTTAAAAAAATGGCTTCATTTGTAATTGAAGGAGGACATCGGCTGAGCGGGGACATTCATCCGCAGGGAGCCAAAAACGAAGTTTTGCAGATTATCTGTGCCACGTTGCTGACTGCTGAAGAAGTGACAGTGAACAATATACCTGACATTCTGGATGTCAATAACCTGATTCAGCTCATGCGGGAGATGGGGGTAACAGTTGCAAAGGAAGGCATTGATACTTATAGTTTTAAGGCAGAGAATGTCGATCTTGCCTATCTGGAGAGCGATGAGTTCCTGAAAAAGTGTTCCAGTCTTCGGGGGTCGGTGATGCTGATCGGTCCGATGGTGGCGCGTTTCGGGAAAGCGTTGATCTCGAAGCCGGGTGGAGATAAAATCGGTCGCCGTCGTCTTGATACCCACTTTGTGGGGATTCAAAATCTGGGAGCCGATTTCCGCTACGACGAGGCGCGGGGAATCTATGAGATTACTGCCGACAGGCTTCAAGGTAACTATATGCTGCTCGATGAAGCGTCCGTGACAGGAACCGCCAATATTCTGATGGCTGCCGTGCTGGCAAAGGGTACCACCACTATCTACAATGCCGCTTGCGAACCCTACTTGCAGCAACTCTGCCGCATGCTCAACCGGATGGGAGCAAAAATCAGCGGCATCGCTTCCAACCTGCTCACCATTGAAGGGGTGGAGGAACTGCACGGTACGCAACACACCGTATTGCCCGACATGATTGAAGTCGGAAGCTTCATCGGTATGGCTGCCATGACCAAAAGCGAAATAACCATCAAAAATGTTTCTTACGAGAACCTCGGCATCATTCCCGAAAGTTTCCGCCGTCTGGGCATCAAACTCGAACAGAGGGGAGACGACATCTACGTTCCCGCACAGGAAACATACGAAATAGAATCATTTATCGACGGCTCCATCATGACCATTGCCGACGCTCCCTGGCCGGGACTGACACCCGACTTGCTGAGTGTGATGCTCGTGGTAGCCACCCAAGCCAAAGGAAGCGTACTGATCCATCAGAAGATGTTTGAGAGCCGCCTGTTCTTTGTGGACAAACTGATCGACATGGGTGCGCAGATCATCCTTTGCGACCCTCACCGTGCCGTAGTAATCGGACACAATCACGGCTTCAAGCTGCGCGGTGCCCGACTGACTTCGCCGGATATCCGTGCCGGTATCGCCCTTCTGATTGCTGCCATGAGCGCTGAAGGAACCAGCACCATCAGCAACATCGAACAGATAGATCGTGGTTACCAGAATATAGAAGGACGACTTAACGCCATCGGCGCCAGAATCACTCGTATATGATAAAAAAAGAAGAAGTATATAAGATCGGACTATTCAATAAGCCGCACGGCATTCACGGCGAGTTGCAGTTTACTTTTACGGACGATATTTTCGACCGTGTGGACTGCGATTACCTGATATGCCTGCTCGACGGCATTTTTGTACCGTTTTTCATCGAAGAGTACCGTTTCCGTTCCGACTCCACCGCTTTGGTGAAGCTCGAAGGAATTGATACGGCGGAACGTGCACGTATGTTCACCAATGTCGAAGTCTACTTTCCGGTGAAACATGCCGAGGAAGCGGAAGACGGCGAGTTGTCGTGGAACTTCTTTGTCGGTTTCCGGATGAAGGATATCCGCCACGGTGATCTGGGAGAAGTCGTGGAAGTGGATACTGCTACGGTGAATACGCTTTTTGTTGTCGAACAGGCGGACGGAGAAGAACTGCTCGTCCCTGCACAGGAAGAATTTATCGTGGAAATAAATCAGGAAAAGAAGCTCATCACAGTCGAGCTTCCCGAAGGATTGTTGAATTTGGAAGATTTGGAGGAAGAATGAACAGATTGGTAAGCGTTTATGGGATCACAATTTATTGATAAAATATACTTTAGGCACGGATTACACGGATTTCACGGTTTTAGCTGCGCAATTTCTTAAAACCGTGAAATCCGTGTAATCCGTGCCTAAAAGATACTTAATTGGATATAGTAACTTAGTAATTAATAAACAGAATAATGGCAAGAAAACGGAGTAAAGCTTTCTGGAACAATTTCAAGTTCAAGTATAAACTCACTATCATCAATGAGAATACACTTGAAGAAATCGTAGGGCTTCGTGTATCCAAGCTGAACGGTCTTTCGGTACTGTTGTCCGTGCTGGCGGTGCTTTTTCTGATTGCTGCCTGTATCATTGCCTTCACCCCTTTGCGCAACTACCTTCCCGGCTATATGAACAGTGAAGTCCGCAGTCAGATTGTGGACAACGCCCTCCGTGTGGATTCCCTGCAGGAACTGCTCGACCGGCAGAACCTTTACATCATGAACATACAGGACATCTTCAGCGGAAAAGTGCCGATAGACAGCGTGCAGACACTGGACTCGCTGACTGTCGCTCGCGAAGACACCTTGATGGAGCGTACCAGACGGGAAGAAGAGTTTCGCCGTCAATACGAAGAAAATGAAAAATATAATCTGACTACGATTGTCTCGCAGCCAGATGTCAACGGATTGATTTTGTATCGTCCGACTCGTGGAATGGTCTCCGACCATTTCAATGCCGATAAAAAACACTTTGGAACAGATATTGCAGCCAATCCCAATGAAAGCGTGCTGGCTACGATGGACGGCACCGTCTTTCTGAGCACATACACAGCCGAAACCGGTTATTTGATAGGCGTGCAGCACAATCAGGATTTCGTTTCGATCTACAAGCACTGTGGCTCGCTGCTCAAGAAAGAAGGCGACCGCGTGAAGGGAGGCGAGGCCATCGCCTTGGTTGGCAACAGCGGAACGCTCAGTACAGGACCGCACCTCCACTTCGAACTGTGGTACAAAGGGCATCCAGTCAATCCGGAGAAGTACATCGTGTTCTAAAAAAAGTAATCATGTGAAGTGGGATATACGATTATAAGTGACAGAGGAATTAGATAAATAATGGATTCAGAAAATAAGAAGAAAAAACAAATAGCTATTTTAGGCTCTACGGGCTCTATCGGGACGCAGGCGCTGCAGGTCATCGAAGAACATCCCGACCTGTACGAGGCTTATGCCCTGACAGCCAACAACCGGGTCGAACTGCTGATTGCACAGGCACGCAAGTTCCAGCCGGAAGTGGTAGTGATAGCCAATGAAGAAAAGTATGCCGAACTGAAAGAAGCACTGAGCGACCTTCCGATCAAAGTATATGCCGGAATCGATGCGGTCTGTCAGATCGTGGAAGCCGGACCGGTGGACATGGTTCTTACGGCAATGGTAGGTTATGCCGGACTGAAGCCGACCATCAATGCCATCCGTGCGAAGAAAGCCATTGCGCTTGCCAATAAGGAGACGCTCGTGGTGGCGGGAGAACTGATCAACCAGCTGGCACAGCAATACCGCACCCCTATTTTGCCGGTGGATTCCGAACACTCGGCAGTCTTCCAGTGTTTAGCGGGAGAAGTTGGCAATCCGATAGAGAAGGTGATACTGACAGCTTCGGGCGGCCCGTTTCGTACCTGCACGCTGGAGCAACTGAAAACTGTGACCAAGGCACAGGCTTTGAAACATCCCAACTGGGAGATGGGAGCCAAGATAACCATTGATTCCGCATCCATGATGAATAAAGGCTTCGAGGTGATCGAAGCCAAATGGCTGTTTGGTGTGCAGCCGAGCCAGATCGAGGTGGTGGTACATCCGCAGTCGGTCATTCACTCGATGGTGCAGTTTGAGGACGGTGCCGTCAAAGCACAACTGGGCATGCCGGATATGCGCTTGCCCATCCAGTATGCTTTCTCGTATCCCGACCGCATCTGCTCTTCGTTCGACAGGCTCGACTTCACGAAATGTACGAACCTGACATTCGAGCAACCCGACACGAAACGTTTCCGCAACCTTGCCTTGGCTTACGAAGCGATGTACCGGGGCGGAAATATGCCTTGCATCGTCAATGCCGCCAACGAAGTGGTGGTAGCCTCTTTCCTCAAAGACGGCATCAGCTTCCTAGGCATGAGCGATGTGATTGAGAAGACGATGGAACGTGTCGCGTTTGTGGCGGCTCCTGCTTACGACGACTATGTAGCTACTGATGCCGAAGCGCGGAGAATAGCTGCGGAGTTGATTTCATGAATATAAATAAGTAATATAAATTAGAAAGTGCCTCGGTTTCCTCTGATGAGCAGAGGGTTTGGATGAGGCTTTAAATTGTAAATAAACTGTATGGAAACATTTTTGATTCGTGCCCTGCAACTGATCATGAGCCTTTCGCTGCTTGTCATCATTCATGAAGGCGGGCATTTCCTTTTTGCCCGGTTGTTCAAGGTGCGTGTAGAAAAATTCTGCTTGTTCTTTGACCCCTGGTTTACATTGTTCAAGTTCAAACCCAAGAGAAGTGATACGGAATATGCCGTAGGATGGCTGCCGCTGGGCGGTTACGTCAAGATTGCCGGCATGATAGACGAGTCGATGGATACCGAACAGATGAAACAGCCCGAACAGCCGTGGGAGTTTCGTTCCAAACCGGCTTGGCAGCGCCTTTTGATCATGGTGGGCGGTGTGCTGTTCAACTTCCTGCTGGCGCTTTTCATCTACTCAATGATTCTTTTTGCTTGGGGCGACCAATATATAAAGGTACAGGAAGCTCCTCTCGGTATGGACTTCAATGAGACGGCGAAAGCAGTCGGTTTTCAGGATGGCGACATCCTTTTGTCTGCCGATAATGTGCCTTTTGTGCGCTATGACGGCGATATGTTGAGCCAGATTGCCGATGCCCGTGAAGTAAGTGTGCTTCGTGAAGGTAAAAAGGCTTCTGTCTACATTCCCGAAGATATGATGCAGCGACTGATGGCGGACAGCGTTCGTTTTGCTTCTTTCCGTTTCCCGTATGTGATTGACAGCGTGATGGTTAATTCTCCTGCTGCACAGGCGGGCATTCAGCCGGGTGACAGTATCATCGCATTGAACGGAGCCCCCATTTCTTTCTCTGATTTCAAGCAGACGATGGCGGAACGCAAGAAAAACGCGGAAACCCTGCTGAAAGACAGCATCGACCCCCGTCTGATCACCCTGACGTATGTACGTGGCGGCGTGACGGATACGACCTCCCTGCGTGTGGACTCTGCTTACCTGATGGGTGTCACTGCTTGTGTGACAACAGATCGCCTGCTGCCTATGGTGAAGAAGGAGTACGCATTTTTTGAATCCTTCCCCGCAGGTGTTTCTCTGGGTGTGAAGACATTGAAAGGATACGTCGGCAACATGAAATACCTCTTCTCGAAAGAAGGAGCGAAGCAGTTGGGCGGTTTCGGTACTATCGGAAGCATCTTCCCCGCAACGTGGGACTGGCATCAATTCTGGTACATGACTGCCTTCCTCTCCATTATCCTTGCTTTCATGAACATCCTTCCGATCCCTGCATTGGATGGCGGACACGTGCTCTTCCTCTTCTATGAGATGATTGCCCGTCGTAAACCGAGCGACAAGTTTATGGAGTACGCTCAAATGACCGGTATGGTTCTTTTGTTCGGCTTGCTGATCTGGGCAAACTTCAATGACATATTGAGGTTCTTCTTCTAAAGCGGGAAGGCAAGCGGAGGAGATCTGTGTCGTCCGGGACAACCGGCAGGATGAGGCTGACGTTGGCGGAGATGCCGGCGGGCTTTAGAAGGGATCAGTCCGAAAACCCGGCTTTTCGAAGTTGCCGAAACAGCAACTCCACCCAAACCGGACCGCTTGCCGATAGCAGGGAAGTAGTAACGGTGAAGTGATGTATATTGTTGAAAAACAGTAAAATAGAGTGTGCTATTTATCCTATATAGAAACGGCGCTTTAACACAACGTTAAAGCGCCGTTTCTATATGCGATAAGTGCCTTAGCCTGCTGGTGAGAAAGCGCCGTTTCTCCAATTGACATCCTGTATGCGCGGAGAGAAAGGTTAAATCATTAACATTTTCTTTTCCCGTTCCAAGTCCGTAGCATCCAGTTTTGGGGAGGGCACTGTGCAGGTTTTAATATAATCTCCTTCCTGACAGGTGTAGTTGTAGTACACTTCCAGTTCCGGTGTCAACTCCGCTTTCGGCACCAGCCTGCCTTCCATCGTCAGGAACTCATTGACATCCGTACTGTCCGACTGCTTCACCAACACAATTCGCCGGGCTATCGGGTTGTGATTGTAATCCAGACAGAGATACAGCCCTTTCAGCATCGCGGGATATTCATAATGTGGAAGTTGCAGGTAAATGGTGACGAGGGCGAATTGCGGCAAATCCCTTTCGTTGAACATCAGATAAGAGTTCTGATGGTTGCTGATGATTCCGCCTCCCCAATGCACCGATTTATAGGCATTTATCATTCCTACCTTTACATATTCGCTGTTTTCGGAAGCGCTGATCAGATATGGTTCTATTTTCAGGCTGTCGGTAGAAGAAGAGAGGCTGTAACTGAGATACAGTCCGCTGTAGTTGAAAACATCCTGTACCGAGTCCTTCATTTCCTTTCCCAGCAGTTTTACCAGCGGGTTACCGCTTTCCGCTTCGCTTTGCTGTTCGGGTTCCATTTCGAGCAGCAGCAGTTTCATCGCGCCTACATTATTTAATAAGCGTTTTTTGGAGACATTGTTGACCAGTGCCAGCGCTTCGTCCAGTGCGTCGTCCGGTGTGCGGGTTTTCAGCAGGTCGATGTAGGCGGGAAGTACGCTGGAGTACAAAGCAGACAATACGCTGGGCGCCATGTCCACCCGGTCCGCTATTTCTTTCATCTTCACTCCGTTGTTGCGCAAGTATTCGATTCGCTTGTATATTTCTGTCAGTTCGTTCATGATTTGTGGATTGTAAAATTGATTTCGTTGCAAAGGAATGACTAATGTATTATGAATATGTTGCATGAATATTACATTAATATTACACCCTGCCGGAAAGCGAATATATACGATATGATTCATTGAAATTCATTTTTTCACTCGTCGGGACGTCCTACTTTTGCACCGGAAACAAAAAATAACGAATCATGAATTTCAAAGAAAAACTGTCGCCTTCGACTCAAAAGAAACTTTCCGATCTACTTTTCATTCTCTATGCGGGAGGAGCGGCACTGCTGTCTTATTCATTGGTCTATGCGCTCCGCAAGCCGTTCACTGCCGCCACATTCGACGGCATGGAACTGTTTGGTATGGACTATAAGATAGCGACCAGCATCATCCAGATATTCGGATATATGGTGTCCAAGTTTATCGGGATCAAACTTATTTCAGAACTGAAGAGAGAAGGCCGCCTGAAATTCATTCTTGTCTCCATTTTGGTTGCCGAGCTCTCTTTGGTTCTTTTCGGATGCCTGCCCCGTCCGTTCAATGTACTGGCATTGTTCTTCAACGGTCTGTCTTTGGGATGCATGTGGGGAGTCATCTTCAGTTTCCTCGAAGGAAGACGGGTGACCGACTTGCTCGCCTCCCTTTTCGGACTGAGCATTGCAGTGAGCAGCGGAACGGCGAAGTCAATCGGACTCTTTGTAGTAAATACGCTGAACGTGAGTGAGTTCTGGATGCCTGCGTTGATTGGTGCGGTCGCATTGCCCCTGCTGGCCGCGTTGGGCTATCTCCTCGACCGGCTCCCCCGACCGACAGCCGAAGACAAGGCTTTGCGCGTGGAACGTGTGACGCTCGACAAACAACAGCGCTGGAACCTCTTTCGCAGCTTTGCCCCCGTGCTGACGATGCTTTTCTTTGCCAATCTTTTCCTGACAGTGCTTCAGGATGTAAAGGAAGATTTTCTGGTGAAGATTGTCGATGTGAATGCCGCAGGTTTCTCCTCATGGATATTTGCCAAGGTGGACGGAGTGGTCACGCTGATTATTCTGGCGGTCTTTGCTTCGCTGGCACTGATAAAGAGTCATATGAAAGTATTGTCCATCCTGTTGGCGCTGGTCATTGCCGGGGCGTTTACTCTTAGCTTCGTCGCGTTCAATTATGATGCATTGCAGCTTTCTCCGCTGGTGTGGCTGTTTATTCAGAGTCTCTGCCTTTATTTCTCGTATCTGAGTTTTCAGACGATCTTCTTCGACCGGTTTATTGCCTGTTTCCGTATCAGGGGAAATGTAGGCTTCTTTATAGCCATGATCGATTCTATCGGATATACAGGCACGGTGTTGGTATTACTTTTCAAAGAATGCTTTAACCCGGATTTAAACTGGCTGGAGTTTTATAATACGATGGCGGGCACGGTCGGCGTTGTCTGCTGTACGGCATTTACGCTTTCTCTGCTGTATCTGATACAACGCTATCGGAAAGAAAAACGTGGAGAGGTGATGGATAAAGAACTGGCTCCGGGCTTGATTCCCGTTGCCGAACCTGCCATACAGCCGCTCAGGGCACAGTGAAAAGTCTCTTGCCGGACCTGCATTTACCGGCCCGAAGAAGGAGACGAGTAGAACAGAAAGAAAATTGAATCAATAAATTATATAAAGCAAGAATGAAAAAAATTGAATGTATTATTATGGATTGGGCGGGTACGGCTGTCGATTACGGATGTTTTGCTCCTGTTGCCGCCTTTATGGAAGCCTTTGCGGAAAAAGGGCTGGTGATTGACGTCGTACAGACCCGTAAGCCTATGGGATTGCCGAAAATTCAGCATATCCGCGAGCTGCTTTCAATGCCCGAAGTGAACGGACAATTTGTGGCCCGCTATCAGCGTGCATGGACCGAAGAAGACGTGGTGGAACTGAACCGTCTTTTCGAAAAGCACCTGTTTGCCTCGCTCGAAAACTATACCGACCCTATCCCGGGCGTTATTCCGACATTGGAAAAGCTGCGTGCCGAAGGTCTTAAAATCGGCTCCACTACCGGATACACCCGTGAAATGATGGATGTCGTTCTTCCGGCTGCACAGGCAAAAGGGTATCGCGTGGATTATTGCGCTACTCCGAACCTCCTTCCTTCCGGTCGTCCGGCTCCTTACATGATTTTTGAGAATCTGACGAAGCTGGCTGTCCCCAGTCTGGATGCCGTAGTGAAAGTAGGAGATACGATTGCCGATATCAAAGAAGGGGTGAACGCGAAAGTGTGGAGCGTAGGCGTGATTCTCGGCAGTAACGAGATGGCACTTACCGAAGAAGAAACCCGGTCGATGCCTGCCGGCGAACTGGAGGCCCGCATAGCGGAAGTGAAAGAGCGCATGCTTGCCGCAGGTGCTTCTTACGTCATTCGCACGATAGAGGAACTGCCCGCTTTGATCGACAAGATCAATGCCGGAAGATAAGGAAAAGAACATTATTCATTTTAAAAAGAACATCACATTATGAAACCATATTTATTACTGACTCCCGGACCTCTTACTACCTCAACCACCGTTAAAGAAGCTATGATGACCGACTGGTGTACATGGGATGAAGACTACAATCTCGGCATTGTGGAGGAACTGCGCAAAGAACTCGTATCCCTCGCCACTCAAAAGACGGAAGACTATACCTCGGTTCTTCTGCAAGGCAGCGGTACCTACTGCGTGGAAGCTGTGCTGGGCGCAACCATCACTCCCAAAGATAAACTGCTGATTTGCAGCAACGGAGCTTACGGCGACCGCATGGGAAACATTGCGGAGTACTATCATCTCGACTACGACATGTTGGCTTTTGAAGAGACGGAGCAGGTATCTGTGGAGTATGTCGACGATTACCTGAGCAATAATTCAGATGTGACTCACGTTGCCTTCGTACATTGTGAAACGACTACCGGCATTCTGAATCCGATCAAAGAACTGTCACACATCGTCAAGATGCACGGCAAGAAACTCATAGTCGACTGTATGAGCAGCTTTGGCGGTATCCCGTTGGATGTAAACGAATTAGGTATTGATTTTCTGATCAGCAGCTCCAATAAATGCATTCAGGGTGTGCCGGGTTTCGGATTCATCATCGCCCGTCGTTCGGAACTGATGCGTTGTAAAGGTGTTGCCCGCTCGCTTTCTCTGGATATCTACGACCAATGGGAGGCGATGGAGAAAGGACACGGCAAATGGCGCTTTACCTCGCCGACCCACGTCGTTCGTGCTTTCAAGCAGGCTCTGACGGAGCTGATCGAAGAGGGTGGGGTAGAGGCCCGTTACCGGCGTTACTGCGAGAATCACCGTATTCTGGTGGAAGGCATGTGCTCTCTCGGCTTTGTCACGCTGCTTGACGACAGCCTGCAATCGCCCATTATTACCTCTTTCCTCTATCCGCACGACGGTTTTGACTTCAAGGCATTCTATCTGGCATTGAAGAGCAAGGGCTTTGTCATCTATCCGGGAAAGATATCGAAGGCAGATACGTTCCGTATCGGTAATATCGGCGACGTACATCCGGAGGATTTCCGCCGCTTGGTAGAAGTGATTCGTGATACGGAATATTAATCCGTATCCGATAAGAGATTAGTTGTCATTCAGTACGTAGTGAAGAGTCTGCTCTCTGTGTGTATGGGAGAGGAGATTCTTTGCTGCGCTACGGATGACATCTTTTTTGTCATGGCCGATTCGTTTCCCTCTTCAGCGTAGATGGTTGCGACAGCCGCAGGCTACTGACAACAGCCGCCACAGCGGCAAACCCGCTTCCAACCATCAGGCAGACAGCCGTACTCCGGTCGTGCACGACAAAACTGAAAAGCAATGCTACCAATGTAGTACCGAACGTTTGCCCCAGCAATCGTGCCATCCCCAGCATTCCGCTGGCACCGCCCGAGCGCTGTGTCGGAGCGGAAGAGATGATCGTGCTGTTATTGGGAGTCTGAAACAGTCCGAAGCCCGCTCCGCAAAGCATCAGACGAAGAATAATACTGATATCGGACGACTCGGCGGTAAGCCCCGAGAGCGAGAAGAGTCCGACGGCAAATAATACCATGCCGATGCTTCCCAATATCCCCGGATGGATGCGCTCTACCAGATAACCTGCCAGCGGAGCCGTCACAAGAGTTGCCAGCGGCCACGGAGTCAGCAGCAATCCCGTCATGACTTCGCTATGTCCCAGCGTATTCTGAAGGAAGAACGGAAGAGACACCATCGCTGCCATCTGAGCGATAAACGAACAGATGGATGTCAGAATGGACAACCGGAAAATCGGTATCCGCAACAGGTCCAGCGGCAGTAACGGAGTGGTTTGAGTGAGCTGCCGCCGTACGTAAAACGTTCCGACGATGGCCAATATAATCAGCTGCAAGACAAGAAAATCCATCTCTTCGTGATGCGCGAATCCGTCCAGTGTATAAATCAGTAATCCGAAAGTGATGGCATTGGCTATGGCACTTACGAAGTCAAACTTCCGCTTCGTGCGCTCTTCCTGTCTCGGCAAATGCTTGATGCCCAGCAGTAATGCTGTAATTCCCAGCGGTACGTTAATGGCGAACAGCCAGTGCCAGCTGGCTATCGAAAGAATACCGCTTGCCACCGACGGACCTGCTGCCGCTGAGATCGCCACTACCATCGCATTGATTCCCATTCCCCGTCCGATCTGGCTTTTGGGGTAGACGTAACGTAGCTGCGCCGTATTCACACTTGTGATAGCCGATGCGCTGAATCCCTGGAAGATACGTGCGATTGTCAGCGTCCAGAATGAATCGGACAAGGCACAAATCAGTGAAGTGATACAAAACAGACCGATGCCTGACAGAAACACTTTCCGATAACCGATAATCTCTCCCAAAGAAGAAAAAGACAGCAAAGAAACAACGATGGCCAACTGATAACCATTGATAATCCAAGTAGTTACGGCAGGTGAGGTCCCGAAATCGTGCGAAAGCGTGGGGAGTACAATATTAATAATATTGACATCGAGCACCGACATACAAAGAGCGAAGCCGATGGAGACCACTGCCCAGATACGTCTCGGCATTGGCAGTCCATCGGTTTCATCTATAGGAGTGGTATTATTTGTTTGTATCATAAAAAACTTATTCTTGTAGAACTTGATTTTGTCTGTAAATGTAAACAAAACAACGAACTACGTGTTTCAAGTTTCTTTGAAATATAAGTTTTTTTAGCGCGGAAGGTCCGGTTGTAGCTGTTCAATTATCTGGCTTTGTTCAGTTTCAGTATCCGCTGATTGCTGCTTCCCCGAAACTCCAGATAAGGGGAGAAGAGCGCCTGTTCGAAACGCCCGTCCACCAGTACATCTATATATGGCAGACTGGCATTCAAACGTGGATTGGCTTGGATCTCTTCATAGGTATATCCCGTATAGCACCAGATATTCATTCCCGTTTCCTCCTTCACCCGTTTGACGAAAAGCAGGAACGCTTCCGGATGATAAAAAGGATCTCCCCCGGAGAAAGTCACCCCGTCCAGCAGCGGGTTAGCTTTGATTTCCCGGATGATCGATTGAATCCGTTCCTCCGTCAGCGGTTTCCCGGCCTCCGGATTCCAACTTTCCGGGTTGTGGCAGCCGGAACAGTGATGGGAACATCCGGCAAGGTAAATAGAATACCGAATGCCTTCACCGTCAACGATTGTTTCGGGATAAGTCCCTAATAAATTCATAGCCTCAAAAAATGAAGAATTAAAAATGAAAAATTAAGAATGAAGCGCACAAAGAAATGAAGAATTAGGAACGAAGAATGAAGAGAACAAATTAATTAAGAAATTAAGAATGAAGAATACCCCTTGATAAACAGTTTAATACCATTACCCTGCAAAGTAATTCTTCATTCTTCATTTCTCCGTTTTTTTGTTCCTTATTTAATTCTCCTCATTAGTTTCCTCCGTGTTTTACGCGGTCCTTCTCTTCCGCCCGTTTGGCAGAGTTCCAGGAGCTGAGGTCTCCTGTCAGATAACCGGTGATGCGGCGCATACGCAAAATATTTTCGCTTTGGCATACCGGACACTTGTCGAAGATAACCCCTTTGTATCCGCAGTTGTGGCAGGTATCTACCGGGTGGTTGATGGAGCCGTAGCCTATGTTCTCATCGTGCATCACCTTTACAATTTTGGCGATGGCGCGTACATTCTTCTGGGCTTCTCCGTCCAGTTCCACATAAGTGATGTGGCCGCCGCCGGTGATAGCGTGGAACGGGGCTTCACGTCTGATTTTCTCCACGATGCTAATTGGTTCCTTCACGTCAACGTGGAATGAGTTAACGTAGTAATCACGGTCCGTAACTCCCGGAATTTTACCGTATTTTCTGCGGTCCATTTTGGTGAAACGTCCGGAAAGTCCTTCAGCAGGGGTGGCTAGCACAGAATAATTCAGGTTGTATTTCGCTTTATATTCGGCCACTACTTTGTTCATTTCCGTTACAGCTTCGTACAGCGTGTCCCAAGCCTTCTGGCTGTGTCCGTGACCTTCGCCGTAGAGGGCGACCATCGCATTGTGTCCACCGATAAAACCGATTCCCAGCGTACCGCTGCGCAGTACGTCGCCTACCTGTTCGTTCGGATTCAGTGCGGCTCCGCCTTTCCATACGTCATTGCCCATCATGAACGGGAACTGGCGGGCCAGAGCAGTACGCTGATACTGATACCGTTCGTAAAGCTGGTCGGCTACAAGAGTGGCCATATTGTGCACAGATTCCATGAAGATCTCTTTCGCTTTCTGCTCGATAGCATCCTTGTTGCGTTCGTCCTCTATCAGATTTTCCGCTTTGATGCGGGCTTCGATGGCAAGACGCGGCATATTCAGCGTAGTGAATGAAAGGTTTCCGCGGCCCAAAGAAGACTTTTCTCCTGCCACATTTTCAAATACGCGGGTACGGCATCCCATGGTTGCCAGTTCGTAGATGTAACGTTTCGGGTCATTGGCTTTCCATTTCTCGTTTTTGTTGAAAGGAGTGTCGAGGAACATGAAATTCGGGAAAAGAGCTTTTGCCGTTGTCTGGCAGGCCTGTAGCAGCAGGTCGAAGTTCGGAGCCTCGTAAGTGGACTTCATGGCGTCTTCGATCTTTTCCATTTTCATCGCTTTCTCGAAGTCCTTTTCCGAGTAGGAAACTCCATCCTTCACCTTGAATATCTGAATGGGGAATACGGGCACTTCGCCACGTGTTCCGAGTCCTTCGATGGTAGCTTTCAGCAGCTCTTCGATCACGAGGCGTCCTTCGGCAGAAGTATCCGTTCCGTAGTTGATGGAGCTGAACACTACCTGGTTGCCGCCGCGTGAGTGCATGGTGTTCAGGTTGTGGATAAAGCCTTCCATGGCCTGATGCGTATCTTTTCTTGTTTGCTGATAAGCCTTTTCTGCGATGCGTGTCAGGTGTTCCTTATCTATAATGATTTGCAGGGCTATCAAGGCGATGCGCAGTGCTTCGCGTTCTGCTTCTGTTGACTTGATAGACGACAGATGTTCTTTTATCAAGGTACGGATCGCTTTTTCGTCCGCCTGAGTTCCGTTCTCCATTGCCACATAGAAGTTGATGAACGAAGCCAGATGTTTGCGGAATGATTTAGCTACTCCTTTTGCCATGAAGAAGTCGAAGGCGGGGATTGCCTGTCCGCCGTGCTGCTCGTTCTGGTTGGTCTGGAAGATGATTGTTGCAAGCGTAGCGTAGCTTTGGATGCTCTGCGGTGTGCGGATACTGCCGTTTTTGGTGCGGAAGCCGCGTTCAAAGAGGTCGTCCATGTCGTACTGGATGCAGGTCGTCGTCTTTGTCGGATAATAATCAAGGTCGTGGATATGGATGTCGCCTAACTGGTGTGCTTCGGCAAAACGCTTCGGCAACAGATACTTATAGGTATAATCTTTGGTAACTTCCGAGGCGAATGTCATCATTTGTCCGGCGGGCGTGTGGCTGCTCATATTGGCGTTGCTCAGGTTCACATCGTTCTTGTCGATAGCGACGATGCCGTCCATCACATGCTTCATCTGGGTTTTCTTGTCTCTTTCCGTGTTTCTCCATTCGCGGTAGATGATGTATTTCTTCGCCACTTCGGGGCGAACCTTCATCAATGCCTTTTCTACTAAGTCCTGTATTTCCTCCACGGTGATTGTGGGGTTGCTGAACTGACTGATCACACTCATCGTGACGTCAGCAATCAATTGCTGTTCGTCCTGAATGCCTGTTGCACTGAATGCTTTGCTGATTGCATTCTTGATCTTACTGATAGAGAAATCTTCTCTTTTACCATCACGTTTGATGATACAAATTTCCGCGTAGTTCATAACTTTAACTCCCGAAAGTGATTAATAATATGTTTATTTGATTCCGGCAGGTCTTCTGACTTATCTCTCCCTCGCAGCGCCTTCCCACATTAGCTGATGCAGTGGCATCGTGTGCGGATTCATCGAGAATTACAGCAGCGGGTACTGTCGCCGATTTGCACAGCGTTCCCTCATTGACTAAACCTCTTTTTAGTTCCGAAACCGGATACAAAGATAGAAGATTATCCAATAGCTTGGGTAGCTTTTAACATTAAATTTTTGGGAAACTTTTCTTTCTTGCTGATACAGAAAGTTTTCCGTTTTGGATAACTTTTAAGGAATGATTCTTGCTAAAGATATTAGTTTTTCTTCTCTGCTATATTGAAATAATCGGACTCTCGTATAAGTATCACATGGCTCATAATTGTACTTATTAGAGGACTCACGCTTTTATCGGACTTAAAAAAGATAGACGAAATGAAGATTTTAAAAGATTTGCATACTGGTGGAAAGAAGTTTTCCAGAGTTGAGCGGATGCATTTTTTGCAAGAGTTGGAAGAAGAACTGAAAGTTTATTATCTCTCTTATACTGAGACAGTAAATAGGCCTTATTCCGAACAGGAACAAGAGATTATTGTTCGGATTATCAAGATGCTGATTCGTCAGCTTCGGGGTACATCCAAGTTTCAGTTGTTTAGCAGGAGAGGTGCAAGACGTAAGTCCGAAGATCCGGATGATGTGGAAGAGCGGGAAGAACGCCGGAAGGAGCAGACAGACGAGATACGTTTGAAACATACCAACCTTTATTCGTACAATCCTCTTTCCAAGAAATATAAAGCGAAGAAGGAAGAACTGCTCCGGAATCTGAAAAGGGAGTTCTAGTCTTCCGGATGTTTCATTGAGAACGTCTGGGAGGTAACAGGAAGAGTAGACCGGCAAATGCGTATGTATTGTGAGTCCCTTGCGTTTGTTGAGTCTGCTCTTCTTTGTTTATCTTCTATTTATTCCTTTTCTGTTTTTTATGTTCCTGCTTTTTCCGATAGGCTTCTTCTAATGTATATTTGTTTACTTTCATTGTTGTTTTATATCCAAGGAATAATCCTGTTAAAAGTAACATCAGATAATTGTATAATATAGACTTAAACTCTAAACTGAAGGTTATATATATTACAAAATACCAGCAATAAATTTGCGGTATTATTATTTCGGAGTTCAAATATAATGTCCGGATCATTCCTTTTTCTTTCAGAGGCTGTTTAGGTGTCTTTATATATGGAAACAGATAACTCATCATTCCACCTATTGCAATAATTGCTCCCCAAAGCATGACTACTATTACAATAGTATGCTTTAGGTAGTAATATTTATAAAAAAAAGAGGAAAACATGAAGCAAGGAATTATTATGACGCAAAACCATGAAGTAAGTTTCTCATATATTGCTATAAAAAGATGTCTCATATAACTATAAATTAATCGTTAAAACAAATTATTTCCATCATTCTTTTGTGATTTTATATACCTTGATATGGGTTAATTATGTTCTAATTGCCCATATCAAGGTAGGAGACTGGTAAATCCTAGTGCATAAGAGTTATTTATTTATTTTCTTTTTACTAACTCGATTTAAAATATATAAGTTGGCTTTTATTGCTATTCGATTTCCAAGAAATAATCCTAGTAAAAGTAGCATTAAATAATCAATATATATGGATTTTCGAGCGAAGAAAATAATATATGCTGCTGCACAGTAATAATATAACATATCAATGTTTTGATGAAACTTGAAACAAGCTGTTTGAATAATATCATTAGTTTCTACTTCCTTTCCCTTTGGATGTTTATTCCTCTCAAAGTAATTTAATATCTTACCTATCAACCATATTATCCATGAAATTAATAATAATATCATGATAATAAACATAAACTCAAATTCTCCTAAGTCAGGATGAAAAAAACAATAGATAATCATTAAAATGCTGTTGAGTATGGTTATCTTCTTGAATATTTCTATAAAAATATTTCCCATATATTGTTTAATGTGTTAATCTTTAAGTTGTTCTATTATCCATTCAAAAATATCTCTTATATAGTTTGTAGAATATTCTTCCTTTCCGACAACTTGATTAGTATGAGCATCATATGCATCTTGAGTAGGATCGGGAGTTGTTAATTCTAAAGCTGTTCTGGCTATACCCGAACCTATTAAAACTTTTTTTCCTGCTTTTCCTATTTTACTTTTATCATTAGGATCCCTTTTAGGAGCCGGATCGCCATTAGGCATCATTCCTGACACGTTGGTATCTATACTGTTTGCTACGTTTGCCTGATTCTTGTCTAAATTTTCTTTAGCTTTTCTGTCTCTTTTCCTCTGATGATTGTATTCAGGACTGACAGCGCTCTTTACCTGATAATACAAGAGAGAGCCGAAGGTATAAGACATCTTAGGCGCATCTGTAATCATTTGCCCTAACTCCGCGAACTTGTCTGATGTATGCCTCATTATTTGTTGATCTGAAGGCAAGTTATAGCTTTGAGTTCTCGTCAAAGGGTAATGGAACGGGAGAGGACCATAGGGTGTCGGGATCGCTACTCCTTGTTTGCCGTCCGGATCTATATGTGTAACTGGATTATTAAAGCAATACCCATAAGGAGTATTTGAATAATTCTTTTCACTTGACGGATCTGCTACATGCCATCTTCCCAACGCTGCATCATACATTCTTGCCCCATAATCATACCAATCCAATCCATTCTTTCTGTCCAATTCTTTGCTATTATACTTAAAAGGTTGGACAGATGAAGTCGAAGCGAATACTCTTCCGAACGGATAATAATGATTAACCTCATCTACATTATTATTCTCGTCTATAACCACCCGATTATTTCCTTGATGGTCTTGCAAGAAATAGTGATGAACAGCATCCGCAAGGGTTACATATCCTACCTCTGTCAGCAGTTTGACAGGAATTCCATTTTCATAGATCACGTTGCCGCAATAGTCTGTAATAAGTGTATCCTTATCTGTCACATGTGTAGTACGAAGTTTGGCTCCTTCCGGACTATAGAGATAAGAAATGTTACTTCCGTTCTCAAACTTTATGAGGCTTGGCAAATTTAAGTAATTATATTGGATATCAGTAATTTTTTTGTTTAAATCTCTTTTTAGATTGCCACTGATGTCATAGGAATATTCTACAGATTTGTCAGCACCGTTTGAAAATTCGAAGCTACCTGCGTATGCCGAATTTGCAGCATTGTCTTTAACAGAGAGCAAACGGTTGCCATTATAACTCAGTGAGAGATCATCTATTAAACCATAATCATTCTGTGATGTTTGACCGAAACGTTTCAAGCCCAGAATATTTCCATTTTTATCATAACCGGTTATTTGTTCGTTGAAACGGTTTAAATTCATGCTGAGATTATTCCCTTCTCCGTATATTGCATCTTTCATTCGGTTTAAACCATCATAACTAAATTTATACCCGGATATTCCTGACGAAGCAGTCTGCCAAGTCATACTACTGACATTTCCATTATAACAGGGGGGTCCTGCCCCGTCTGTATAGTGCAACTTTTGTTTGAAGAACGGACTGTCAATACTTATCATCCAATTACGAATGTTGTAATCGTAGGTTAAAGCTGTTGTTCCATTATTCAGCTTCACGCTTTTAAGCCGGCACAGATTGTCATATTCATTTTCTGATAATATGGTGTCTTGTTCGCCATTCAGACGATATATCACTTGTTTCAACCGTTCTCCATTGTCATATACATAGTCGTAATACTCTGTTATTACAGTGTTTTTGTCAGAATCGAGATGTAGATGAACGTGTCCTTTTGTTGATCCCGAGAAAGTATAAGAATAAAAATCGATATCATATCCTCCCAGATGGTTTGTTCCTCGTTGCTGAATTATACGTCCTTTTTTATCATAATAGAGGGTTGTTAATAGATAGTTATTGTTATCTAGATAGGAACGTTTCCCTGACTGTAATCCGACAGGATTTAAAGTAGGAACAGAAAACTCTTTTTCTTTATTCTTCAACCATGATGGGAAATCCTTAAAGCTATATTCTAGGGATAACCGTGTAGGCTGACTTTCGAAGTCTGCAAGAAAACTATAATCATCATAATAGTTCACCTCTTTAGGGTTAGTAGAAACCATTCCTAACAGATCATGAATAATATAGCCGGTGTCCATGGCACCTCCTCCTTGGTGTCGTTCGGCATATACTAATACATTTGAGATTGCCGGGGCGTTGAGTGACGAACTAATGCCAATTCCCTTTATCACCTCGCGTCCCTTTTGGTCGGGGACGGAGAATATCCATTCAAATTGCCGTTGTTGAAGTCGATTTTGGAGAAATATTAATCGGTCAGCTTTGTCATAAGCATAGCGGTTGGTGTCTCCGGGTTTTTTCTTCATGATACAGTGATTGCGGTTGTCATAACTATATTGATAGGCATACAAACTCAAATCATGAGATTCCTGATACATGGGAGGCAATACATAACATAGATTCCCTTTAATGTCATACACATAATACGTATCATACTGTTTTGATCCATCCATTTCCCGATTCAGAATAGTCCTGTCTTCTTTGTCTATGAATGTGTATAATGACTTTCCGTCTTCATCCGTAGTCTGTATTACTCGCAGTTCTCCCGGATCATATACACTTTCTTCAGATAAAGTCCCTTCATCATTAATTTGATAACGGATGCAGTTTAAGGCTGAAGTCGTATCGTTTGCTAAATATTGTGTATGAACAGGATTTCTTTTCCATGCTTCTCCCACATCTTGCTGAAGTATAATTCTGCTTTCGGGAAAGTGGTCGTACTCGGTATATTGATAAGGAACATTGTCTGCATACTGTTTTACAGTACTGTTGAAAGGATCGGAAAGAAAAGCTCCGTTGTTTCCTTGAGCATGAAGCGGTAACCATTTTTTGGATATCCGGCCCATAGAATCATACGCAGAAGTAGATATCAAATCTCCTTTTGTGGGAGAAATTCCTTGAGATACAGTTTGAATAGGCTTACCTAATCCATCAAAATACTGAAACTCCTGAAGCATGGAATCGGCATTGGGAGAAAGCATCGTTTGTGTATGGACAAAGCTCCTGTTGACATTCAGCGAGTCTGCGTTAGTTGTTGTAAAGGGAAGATTCTCATTTCCCGATAAAGCCGAGCAAATCGGCAATAAAAGCATTAAAGCAAATATATTCTTCATAATTCATAAGCTTTATTTAATTATTATTTTCTGAACCGTAATGGTAATCATACCGAGAGATAACATTCTTGTCATTGTCCTTCACACACTGGAGCCGTCCTGCTTTGTCATATTCGTAATAAGTCTTAATCCCTCTGATATCGGTCACAGAAGTCATTCCTATTAAAGGCTTATACTCATATCGGGTTTTCAATCCATCTTTTTCTATGGTAACCGGATAGCGGTTATTATATCCCCAAACGTAAGAAGTGACACTTCTGTCTTTAGCTGTTTGCCGTGTTAAGTTTCCCCATGAATCGTATGCGTCATTGTGGAAGTCGGAATCAACAAAATCCAGATTAAAGTCTTTCCATTGAGGAAGTTGGTCATAGGCGGTTTTTCTTATTTCTTCCAGTTTTATTAGCTTGTCGTATTTTTTATATTTGTTATATTCTCCGCTTATTACTGTTTCAAAACTATCTGATTCTTTTTGAATAGTGAGTGCTTTTCTTACTGGCATACTGGTGAGAAAAGAGTCCACCATCATTTTTTCTATATCCGAAGGAGTAGTCATATCTTCCGGATATTCTATTCGCTCTCTTAATATATCACCATTGCTCAAAGTGGTCAATATACAATTCAGCCGACCGAGGGAGGACTTGAATTCGTATTCCCTTTGGGTTGTAAAAACTTTCCCGTTTGTATATTCTTTTGTCGTTTTACTATCGATCTGTGCTTTATCTACCACTTCTATGGCATCAATATAGAATACGTCGCCTGCTGTTTTTACATTTTTGATATTTTCAGTTTGATAACCGAATATAGGATGCCATTTTCCTCCTGGGTTCAGATAAGTAAATTCTTCTGAATAAATAGTATCTCCATTAAATGTTGTATAGAGTGATTCGAGAAGACCTCTTTTGTGGGCATTCGAATGAAGGCGGGAGAGAATAAATCTTGCCATACCGGAATTGGAAGAATTTATTCGCTGACCAGGAATGAAGTGGAGGCTTAGTGCATCTATCTGCGAGTAATCACCAATGAAAGGGTCGAAAGAATTTTTATATTTATATTCCGTCATACTACCATCTGATTTTTTCTCTACTACTCTGGCATATTCTATATGAGGACCCTCCAAGGAATAAGTTGCCATATCCTGAACATTTCCTCTGTTTATATAATAGAGCTGATTGGATATCACTGTGGTATAATCTAAACGATATCTAGGCATCTTTAGTAAAATGCCTGAACTGCTTCCGTCTAAATTCTGATATGTAAACTCCCGGCGGTTGCACTCACCGGTTTCCGTATAATCGCTGATCGTTTTTACTCGTACCCCTCCTGCCTGCTTGTCGACTGGTACTGATCGAATGACGTACTGATCCATTGCACGTTTGGAATAAGTATTACCTTCATATTCATAAGTGGTATACCCACCAGTAGGATATGAAATCTGTTTGAGCATGCCAAGCTGGGAATATAGAGCATTCGCTTCGCGTTGACTGCTTGTTATCACTTCTTTTTTATCCTTATCTGTTGTTGTAGAAGGAATGAAGTTGTTGATGCCGATTAATAACTGTCCATTATAATATCCCCAATGATCTACGGCACATGTGCCATTGAAAGGAAATACCAATATTGATGGAAACTCATCTACTCCTATATAATTCATTTTATAAATCTTCCCTTCTCCGAAATCAACCTCCTTTAAGAATAAGACTTTATTTTTATCCGCAGAATACTGATAGCTTAAATCGCAATGTAGTATTTGTTCTGTAGTCGGAGACAGGGAGTTGACCGTCACGGATGACAACTTTAGCAGTGCAGGCAAATCATGTGGATTGCGATCTGCTCCATATTTTTCTGACTGTTTTGAGGTATAGTCTAGTTGAATACGGCATACATCCCCCACTAAGATACTTTCCAGATAAGTAGGAAATTGAGACATAGTACTAGATTCATAGTATGAAGCCGATCCTCCGGATTGAGTCGATACTATCTTGTAATTAGGTGAGGGCATCATGTTTTTAATGATTCCCCGACTTGTATAGTCTCCTGATCGGTATATCAAAGATACTTTTCGTCCATTAGGTGCTATGATTTTTGTTAACTGCCAGGATATGACAGTTCGTTCCACACTTTTTTCTGAGATACTACATTCCCGATCATATAATCCGGACTGATCTCCTCCGAATATATATTTGTATCCATCATTGGTGGTGATTTCAAAAGAAGAAATTGGACTGTTTTGAAAATTGAATACTTTGATCTTAAAGTTGTCTCTTGCAGTGTTTGTATTGTAAATACATATTTTCTTGTTTACATCAAACTGAAAACTACCCTGATACCCCATAAAATTGAAGTGAAAAATGTCCGGAGTACTCTCGTACATAGCCGATGATGGCTTTGAAGGATCATACAGATAAACAAAAGGCTCATCAATAGTACTTATGTTATGAAATTGCTTTCCGAGTAAAAGAGGATTCGTTATGCTTTCATTAACAGGAACAGAACGATGGTAATCATAATAGCCGGCCATCGCGATATCATGGTTCTCATCCGGAATTCCTACTACTGTACGAGTGATAACTCCACCCGTATTCAGATACCATCCTTGCCCTAAAATGCCGGTTTGATGATTGGCAACCAAGCCATTGGATGCATATTCTAAACTTATGGGGATTTCAAAGTCGTTATCTTTATAAGTATAGACAGGAATAGAAACTCCCGTTGTACCCGTATATAAATCGACCGGATTATTTCCGTACCGAACAAAACTTTGAGTTTGCGGAGTCTGGATCGTTTCCTCTACTGAGAATATTGTTTGTGCCTGAGCCGTAAGTACGAGACAACAGGACATACATAAAGTAATAAGTTTATATTTTAATAAATAATTCATATGTTATTATTTTAAAGATTGATACTATTAATACCTTGTGAAAAGGGAAGAAAGTCTTCCCTTTCACAAGGCTACTATTTTACAGATTCATCGCATTAGCGCCCAATACGCCCGCTACAGCCGAAGCTACTGCGATGACTACTTTGAGAATCATATCCCAAAGAGATTTTTTCATTGCCATAATTTTATACACCTCCTTTCCGAATGCTTTTAAATGGTTAGTTACTTCCCGAAAACTCTCTTTTTACTTCAAAGCAAGGGCATGCCTTGATCCACTCTTCCGGTTCAATCTCCCCGTCTCCGTTCAGGTCCGGACTGAGATCCCGGTGTCCGCACACCCGGCAGGCGGGGAAGCGTTGCTTCAGTTGGTTCACCAGCAGGCGGAGGGAGGCGCGTTGTTCCGGTGTCCGTGTGTCTGCCGGGCGTCCCCGGCAGTCCAGACCGCCTTCATAGCAGATTCCGATACTCGACGCATTGAATCCCTTCACGTGTGCCCCGATGCGTTCGATGGGACGGGTAAGAAGTGTCGTGCCGTCTTTGCGGATATAGTAGTGGTATCCTGTTCCGTTGAATCCCCGTCGCCGGTGCAGCGTCTCCAGGTCAAAGGCCGTCAGTGTCCGGTCCACCCGCGTTGCAGAGCAGTGGATCACGATTAAATCGATCTTTCTCATGATTTGGTGGAATTTGTAAATACCTGATTGACGGTTGCCTTATACCGTCGGGTCCGGAGCTTCTTCGTCGCCGTCGTCCGGGTCCGGCTTGGGCTTGGGGTTTTCCGGATCGGTCTTGTCTCCTTCGCTGTTTTCCGGTTTGTACTTGCTGAAGTCCAGCGTTTTCAGTGCGTCTTTAATCTCCTTTCCGGGGCGGAAGCGGACACGGGCGCCTTTGATCAACCCTTCTTTCACATCCTTCTGGACGAGTACACCGTTGCTGCGCAAGGTAACATAAAATGAACCGATGTTCCCCAGTCGGACGATCTCTCCTTTCTTGAAACTGTCGATCATCTCCGTGTGCAGTGCACGCAGCACACACACTACGTCTGCCCAGTTCACGGTACTCGAACGCTGGATGCGTTCCGCCATTTCGTCTATATCAATCTCACCGCTCGACTTGGCGAGAGCGTAATACAGGTCCGGTTTGTCTTTTTCCATCATGTTCTTGCGGAGCACGCTGGTGAATGAAAATACTTTTGCCATAATCTTTTTCTTGTTTTAAGTTTTTTGAATCATTGAAAAATAAAATGTTGGGGTCACAAGTGGTTCCTTGCTTGTGACATGACAAAAGTACGGTAGTGGGGATGGGCGATGTCTGTATTTGTCCGTTGATGTCCGCAGATGTCTTTTTTTATCCGGAAATGTCCGTGGATGTCTGTTCTTGTAGTGGTTTGAGGACGGGATTAAAAAGAAAGTCCCTGATGCGAGCTGAATAATACTGTTCAGTTCACATCAGGGAATTGGAACGATTCGTTCCTGATTGGGGTTCAGGACTATGTTATGCTATATCTTATTCTGATACTTCGATATGTTTGATAAGGCCCAGTTCAATATCTCTTTCGTCGTACTCTTCGGTGAACGTCAGCATATCAAAAATATAGGGATCTTTTAATGTCTCTTTTACTTGCTTGGCTTGTATTTCGGGAAGAGTGGCGGCGAAGTTACTGGTCAATGCTCCGTGAGAATGATAATAGTCCTGCTTGATTGCCTCGATAAGGAAATCCCGGCTCCAACCGTTTTTCAGACATTGGATCATGTACCAGTAGCGGGCTTTTATATCTTTCACTTTTTGCATAAGTGCTACATTGTTTCCCCAACCTATTTGTTTTTGACTCTCGGTTAGTAATTTGCCAATATCCCAATACATTGAAAGCATTTCTTCATTGGCTGTGTAAATTGCCTTTTTTGTGCAAGTAGTACTCTTGCTTTTACTTGTCTGAGTAGATATGCATAGTTGAATGCATCGTTTTGATTTTCCATTTTGATTTCGTCTGTTCCGCTAAAGATACTGCTTATTATTGGTTAATCGCTCCCCCTGTTCGAATTATTTTCTTTGCTTGTCTGTATTTGTCCGCAGATGTCCGCAGATATCTTTTTTTATCCGGAAATGTCTGTATTTACCCCAATAAAACACGCTTATTATTTTACAAATTGAACTTTTATTAGTACCTTTATACCATTGAATAATGCTAATAGAACAAGATTATGGAAGAATTACTTGAAGAGAAAAAGTTTGAAATGAGAGCTTATGACAAGGCAGAGCTGGCTCTGCTCTATTGTCCGGGCCGTTCGGAAGAAACGGCACTTAAAACAATGATGAGATGGATCAGGCAATGTGAGCCGTTGATGGAAGCGTTGGACGCTATCGGATATAACTGCCGGCGGCACCGCTTCCTGCGTCGGGAAGTGGAGCAGATTGTCCGTCACTTGGGAGAACCTTGAAAAGAGGGAACGAAGTACCTTCCCCTACTGCCGTACATACGTCTTTTTCCAGTTTTCAGTATATCATTCAGCAGGTTGTTGTACTTCTCTTTCTCTCTTCTTGTACTTGTCCGGTCCATTTCTTGTACATCACAGGCTCCGTTTCAGTACCTCTTTTCCCTCATTCCAGTACTTGTTCCTCTCCATTCTGGTACTTGTTTCCCTTCTCTCTTGTACCGGTTTCTGTTCCGCTTCTGCGGACCTCTTCTCTTGTGATGTATCTATTTTATACCAACTTATCAGCTCTTTGAGGCTACTGCCACTGACAACTGACACTTAACGCCTATTTGTCTGTGAATTCTTTTATTCTGATATATCTATCTTCTTGTTTATCAATGTATTTTAATTCTAAGAGACTCTTTAGATACCTACAAGTGCTTCTTTCACTAATACCTTTTGTCAGTGCTTTCTCTTTGATCTCTTTGTAAGTAAAAGTCGTTGGAAGACTTTCTACGACCGTCCGGATTCGGAAGTAAGATTTCAAAGGTTTTGATTTCACCTCATCTCCCGGCAGTGAAGAGGAGACGAGCAGGCTGTGATTGAGGGTGGTTTGCACGATCTGCATAGCTGCATGGAAATCTTCGTCCGTGCAGATGTACTCCTTCATGCGCATGGCACCTTCATATTTGCGCAGGGCAGTGAAGATAGAGGCTATGCGTGCCACCATCAGTGCACCACGGAGGACGATAGAGCCCGGTGCATCTGCCTGCTCACTGGCTACTTCGTTGAGCAGGCGGTCGAAGTAGGTGGTATGTTCCTCCCATTGGCTGTCGGTCAGCGTGACTTCCGTAGGCGACTGCTGAAAGAAGTAGTACATCTCCAGTACTTGCAGACTAAATTCTTTGTAGAGAGTGACATAGTCTTTTTTTCCCTTGATGGGGGCTGCCGAACGATATTTCCATCGTGCCCCACAGGTGTAGATGGTGAAACGGGGGAAAAGTCCGTTCTCCATAGAGTGCATGAAGTTGGGTAGTTGGTTGGGCGTGCCGGACAGGCAGAGTGCCAGGCGCGGCACTTCAACAAAGATGAGCTCACCGTCTACTTTGTAGTCTGTGGCTGCCGATTCATGATGGTATGCGGCACGGAATACGTCATCGTGTTTGCCGTAATCCTGTTTGATGGCACCGGAGATCATGTCCAGTTCGGTAGCGTTGATAATGAGTCCGAGGTCACCATTATTTTTCAGCCGTCGGATGATTTGGTTTTTGGAGGTGCTGGGAGCACCGCATAAGTGGTAATATTCCGGTGCTTCGGGCTTCGGGCCGGGAGTGGATGCTCCTGCGGTCTGCGTCCCCTTCTTGAAGCATTGATTGCTTCGTTCCCATTCCATGAGCTCCCGTTCGTAGGTATCCTTTTTCCGTTTGTTTTCTCCTTTCAGATAGTTTTCGATCTCTCGCGGAAGCATACCTGCCAATGTGAGAAGCCCTTTGCCGGTGGCGGAAGGAGCGATGATCAGGATGTAGAGATGAGGGCTGTAAAAGCGCTGGTCGAAATTGATGCGGACAAGAGGGAGGCAGCCGCTTAAGTTGGCAATCAATCCCAGAAGCAGCATATCACGTTCGCGTTGTGTTCGTGCCGGTATCAAGGCTGCTTTCAGAAAATCGGGGAGGTTGGCGTATACTTCGTCCGGAATGCAGGGGGTGGAACCTCGTAATTCTTCATTTTTTATGGACAATTCTTCTTCTTTTCCCTGGTCGTTTTCCACAGAAACAGGCATAAAGGTGTCAGTTGTCAGTACTGTCAGTGAACGGGGAGTCTCTTGGGGAATGTAAGACAGGTCAACGTATTGATATCCAGCTGATAAGTCTTTTTGCAGCTCTTGCAGCGTATAGCCGTTTCCCACGATTTCTACTGACATAACAGATGTTAATTTTTCAACTTCCTCTTTCGAAAATCCCTTACGTCGTGCGCTTCTTCCCATTGCCAGCATGGATTCGTGGCGATTGCCTTTTTGCCAGGGATGGTATTGGGCGAAGTGGCGGACGAAAGCTTCGATGTATCCGCAGGCTTCGGTAGGAGGAGGGATAGGAGAGGCTTTTCCGTTGTTATTATCCTTGTTGTTGCCATGGTTGCCGCTGCCGTAATTGTTTTTAGTTTGGAGCAGATGGGCCAGCGAAGGATTGGCGGCAAGTTCTTCACGCCACGGGTAGGGTTCGGGGGCAGGGTTGTAGTAAGCGTCGGTATCCCACACACAAGAGCAGGGCTGGGTGATGCGGGCGCATTGTCCGTCGCACGGGTGTCCGGCGATTTGTTCCAGTGTCTGCCGGCAGATAGCGTAGGCGAGGGGATACTCTTCCGGGGTACGGGCGTCGAGAAATACGATGACTTTGAGCCCTCTGCCGGAGATGCTGGTCTGTGTGTAAGGCACGTAGGGGAGAGCACGGAAAAGGGCTTTGACGGCAGATGTCCGTTCGTTCAGGTGGTCGAGGTCGTACATGGCTAGTCCGCTCATTTTTTCCAGATTGGCTGCGGCATGACTGCAATGCGGGCGGCAGATGCCCTCGATGATGACGACAGGCATGGCGCCTTTTACCATTTTGGCTTCATTGCTGCGGTCGGGACGGTCTTGCAGTTTCCGGTAGCATTCGGTTTGTGCCTTCCAGAGTGAGCTGATGGTTTGCAGGTAAAGGTTGTGTAGGGTGACGATGGTTGATTCTTTGCTCCAGGTGTTTCTAAAAAAAGAAAAATGAAATTGTAAATTTTTGCTTTGCAGTGAGTTTTGTCTTTCCATACTACTTTTTTTGTTTTTATTGATAAATCGATAGTATGAGATAAAGAAGGGAGGATAGTGCTTTCACTATTTACAGAATGCAGAATAGTCGGTTCTTTAAGTCGGCTGCAAAGATAGACCGGTTGTAAAGAAGCTTAAAGTGTTAAAAATAGCGTTTCTTTCGCGCTCTTTCTTTTATATTATCCGGCTACAACTACTTCTATGTCGTAATTGATGAAAAGTCCGCTTTCAATAACGCCCGTGATTGTTTTCAGCTGTTCTTCCAGTGAAGCGTCAATATAACGGAAATAGGTGTCGAGGATGAAGTTTCCGTTTTCTGTCAAAATAGGTCCGTCTTTACCATGGGCCGGTCGTAATGAAATTTTGGAGGCTCCCAGACGGTACAGTTCTTTTTCGACGTATGGCAGTGCATTCGGAAACACTTCCACCGGTATGGGGAATTTGCTGCCCAGCAGGTTGACAAGTTTGCTGGGATCGACGATGATAAAGGTTTTGCCGCTGCTCCTGATCAGCAGCTTTTCTTTGAACATGGCTCCGCCACGCCCTTTTATCAGATTGTGGTCGGGGTCCACTTCGTCTGCCCCGTCAAATGTCCAGTCGGGACGTTTGTTCCAGAGGGTGGTTTGAGGGATGCCCAGTTGGATGCAAGTCATGGAGATTTCCTGGGAGGCGGGGACCACTTCCAGAGGCAGGTGCTCTTCGTGAATCCGCTTGGCCAGTTCGAACAAAGTGAGGTAGACGGTGGAGCCGGAGCCGGCTCCTATTATGTCGCCAGCTTTGGCTGTGGCGGCAATCTCGCGTGCCACACGTTGTTTGGCTTCTCTGTTGGTAATTTCATTCGACCATTGCAGGTCTTTTATCAGTTGGTTTTCCCATTTCATTGTTCTTGCATTTTTAGAGTCTCTCTATAAATAACAAATCCGGGATTATGTTTGTTTCGTTTCAGTGCAGGTACGCACAACATTACCAGAAGATCACCTGTCCGTTTTCATAAGTAAAAATACGTTCTTCTTTTCCATCGGTGTTGTCCTTTAGCCAGAATAGGGCATCGCTTGGGACGGAGTTGAATTCTATTGACTCACCGGTAGCTTGTTGAGTGCTGATGGTTTTCCAGCCTTCTTCGTCATAAAATGATAATTCATATTCATGACCGGAAGTAATGCCGTTACCATCTGTTCTTGGTATATATTTCATCATTTTTATTTCTGCTCTTTCCCCAAAATCTATTCCCAGCCATGATGCCGAAGCACTGAAAGTTAATATATCATTATCAAAAGCATTGAATACAGATCTGTCATTTTCGTTCGAGCCCATTGCTTTGCCTTTGATTTGTTTTAGATTACTGTCAAAAAACTGCCAGTCACCAAGCATGATTATCTGATTGGGTTTGCATATTCTCCAGTAACGATAGGAAGCCGGTTGCTTAAGTATGATTGTATCGTAGTTAAGGTCCGGATTGGTTCGGGTGATTGTGTATATTGTATCTGCATTTTTGAAGTCCGGATGATCGGATGCCTCTATATAACATCCTTTTAAACTTTCCGCCCAATCCATTTTGTAATCATTCAACGGATATTTGCGTGTTATTTTTAAATGGATCGGGTGTTTTTTGTCCGGAATAAGATTTCGTACTTTGCCATTTATATCCAGCAGGAAAGGAAATCCGTTATTTATGATGCATCCACCGTTATAGTAGGTGGGGAGATATACGATGTCGCGTCCCATATTCTGAAAGGACGCTTTGTTTTCTTTTACTGCACTCCACGCTATCGGTTTCCAAGCCAAGTCATTGAAAACTGACAAGTATAGATAAAGGGGAGTGGAATCGGATGATTTCTTCCATTCGACTTCGATGTCAGATACCTTGATATATTGCTGTGTGACATCCTTTATAAAAGGATTCTGGAAGAGTGGAGGAATGGAGTCTTTTCCATCCGAAACAGGTATAGGATTGTGGGAATAACTCATACGATATACCTTTGCTGTCTTGGGATTCTGCATGTCTCTGCTATTATCATTCGCATAGATAGGGTCTATTGTGACACGCCAATAATGTTGTCCATTTCGATAGGACCAGCCGGGAATGAAATCAATGGCAGCAGGAATTCCTGTTGTACGCAGCCGGCTTAATTCATAATAACATACGTCCAGACAGTCGAATTTGTAATTCGAGTCGGACAGAGTCGGAATTTTGATACCGCGGAAGTACATATCATCACTGTGTCCAAGTAAATTTCGCTGGATGGATTTTACATCGGATATGGAAGTCGGGACATAGTGGTAGTATTTAAAGCTTTCCAATACTGTTTTCCACGAATACAGGGTGGAATCGCTTTGAAGAAGTGGCTCGTATGCAGTTCTATAAGGTAGTATATACTCGCAGAAGTCTTCAAAGGATAATTGGCGGAGCCAAAAGCATTTGTTCCACATTTGTATAGAGTTATCAATGTGCTGAATCAGGTAGTTACCTTTAATGACCTCAATATCTTCTATCTTTTTCAGTTTTCCATGCCTGTTCAGATTTTTGAGTGGAATGTTATAAACTGCCTTTTTCATCACATTCGACATGTCGGGATATAAGGAATCCATCGTATTAATGTATCGGGTAATGGACTTATTTGTCAGCATATGATGCCCCGGCATATTTTCGATCAGGAAGATGGCGGCTTTTAGCTGCAGGCTGTCCGATGTACTTTGAGAGTAATGAGACAGTACGTACTCTAGCTCATGTCGGTTTTCACCGCTTAATTCCAAAGCTTTTTCAAGCTTTGAAGGTTGTGTGCTACATCCAATGAGGACAAACGCACAAAATAAGGTTTGATAAATTCGGTACATCTTGCTTTATTTTGAAAGATTTCTTGTTTTGAGTAAATAGTCGTTTAACTCTGATTTTGCATTTATGGTAAAAGAGTTTTCAACTTTTAATGGTTGGTGGAGTGCTTGTCTGGCAGTCCAAACCGCTTTCACAGTATCTCCTTTTTCCAGATACAGGCGCCAGAGTTTATATTGAGGTCTCAGTCGGGTAGGGACCATGAATGAGGCTATTCGATAGGCTTCTTCCGCTTGCTCATTCATCCCTATTCTCCGGTAATAATCGCCTAACCAACAATAAGTTTCTGTACCCGGAATAATTTCTATTATTTTAGGTATGTCTTCAGGCTTGCAGGAATGTTTGGCTAACCATCCGGCATAGAGCATATTGAATTTGATGTTGGACTTCAGTTGAGAGTGATAAGTATTGGCAAATTCCAATGCCTTAGTATTATTTTCTTTGGATAAAAAAGATAATTCATAGGAGGCTTTCTGATAAAGATGTCCTTGAGTATATGCCCATATACCTATTGTCAGATACATTGCGGATAGTGAAATGACGGACAAGCGGTTGGTTTTACAGGACAATATGCTTCTGCAATGTAAACAGCCCGATAATAAAGGAAACAATAACAGAACGGGAAATATATCGGTTGGATAGGAAAACATGGAAAAGAGCAGCCAGCTTGTTATTCCGGCTCTTGCTATTGGCTGGGGTGGGTGTTGAGAATCGCTTTTCATGTATACGCCTGCAATAACAAATAATGCGAATAATAGTCCTGGGATACCCGTTTCTATGGCTAAGTGCAACAATTCATTATAGGGGTATGCTGCATTGTCCGCTACCATCATCTCTTCTGTATGGTTATTGTTTTCAAAATGATGGGCTTGATAAAACATATATTGTCGGGGAAATGAACCAACTCCATGCCCTGACCAGGGGCGGTCGGTCAGCATTTCTGAAGAGACTTTCCATATTAGCAAACGGGCATTGCCCGATTGTGGACGATACAGATAGAGTAGTGCTCCGAATAAGAGAAGAAAGGACGTACTTGTGATGAGGATCGTCTTTTTATATTTTCTGAATAAGGAGTAATGGGATGAGAGCAAGAGAGTGCAGCCGGCCACTAATCCCATGATGGCAGCACGTGAATCTGCTAATATAAGTCCGATGGTCATAAGTGTGACGGCAATCGTCAATCCGGATATCGACCACCATTTTTTGTTCAAGTATCTCTCCCACAACAGATAAGATGCAATGATCAGGCAAACGGCCAGATAGCCGCCTAATGGTCCGGGATTTCCCAGATGTCCGGTGACCTCAAATTGTGTGTGTCCACTATCCAATAGACTCAGTTTCTGTCCGATGGCAGTCATTGCTTCTTCAGTGCCGGAGAAGACTAATGCATAGAATACTACTTTTTTATTTTGCAATCTACAGATTAGTATGTAGACTCCGATGGTTGTCCCCCATTTACAAATATCTGAATTTCCTATATATGAAGAGTCTGTTGCATATATCAGAATGAGGTTATACAAAAAGTAAAGAGTGATGGCTATATCTAAAATTGTGATTGATATCGTTTGTTTTCTTTTGCTACTAATCGTTTTTGTCAACAAAACTAAGCACAACAATGCCAAGGTATAAGAGATTGTTGTCTCCCAATGAAATAACTTGTCGGATGAAGCATAAACTATTGGAAGCAAAAGTATAAATAGTATGATGAATATTTGTGATTTCATATTTATCCGAATATATCCCACGGTTTTTATTGTGTGTCTTTCTATCCTTTTAATAAAATATTAATACCAGTTACTCTGCACATAAGGAATAGGAGGTTGCTCTTTGGGATCACGAGTCTTTTTCCTATCAAGGATATAGCCGTAGTTACAACCGAATAAAACTGATGCCGGTTCTCCCGTGTCTGCCCAGATTTTGACTTTAGCAGCAAAGTCTTCTTCCAATCGCTCTTTTGTTTTGTCATACCAATATATGATCGTATAAAAAGCTCTCCCCACATTTGTTCCTTCCGGATTTGTTTCACTGGGTGGTACTACTATTCGTTCGATTGTAGGAGCCTTATATTCTCGGTAATATCCAGGTCCGTATCTTAGTATGATTTCCTTGCTCTTGGCTTTAAGGAGTGAATCACGTTTCTCTGTTGGAAGATTATCCAGATTCTGTGCACATAGAGTGATGTAGATAGTTAGAAATAAAAGTATTGATAATATTCGTTGCATGGGTTATTGGTTAATTTTATTTTCTTTATAGGCGTAAATAAAAAAGTACTTTAATTGATTGATTCTGAATACAAGTGAGGTTGTGTCAAAACGCTGGCACAACCTTTTTTTATGCACAA